>Ga0209208_10003292_pt1 | contig 23162 bp, 20 predicted proteins | sample S1TSphfallax_3_FD_187694 | JGI IMG/M metagenome (GOLD analysis project Ga0209208, IMG submission 187694) | Host-associated microbial communities from peat moss isolated from Minnesota, USA - S1T2_Fd - Sphagnum fallax MG (SPAdes) (version 2) | ecosystem: Host-associated > Plants > Peat moss >...
CACCAAGCAAGGGATGATGGAGCCGCTGCTTTGCTATCTGGGCGTGGGGTTCATACGGCTGGGATGGCGCAGCAAGCCGCTGTGGATGCTGATTGGGGCGGGCGGATTTCTTTACGTTGCCCTGTTTTATCCCTACAGCCAGTATGTGCGAAGCCACGGCGGACGCGACGGCAGCCTGGCGGAACGCCTGGCGGTGATTCAGGAAGTGTTTTTGGATCTGTCGACCGATTCCAGTTTTCGGGAGGCGGTGGATTCGCAGATCAACATGGGCGACACCTACCTGGGCAAGGACAGCCTGCAGTCGATTAGCCGCATGGCGATGATTGGCGAAGCGGACCGGCTGATTGCCGCCACCGACGCCACGCAGTCTTACACGGGCTGGGAAACGATTGAGAACGGTTTCTACCTGATGGTGCCCAGCTTTATCATGCCGAACAAGCCGCTGGCGGGCGGCGGCAATTTCCTGGGGCATATCACGGGTGAGTTGGCGCCCGACGATATGGACACGCAAGTTTCCTACGGGTTCATGGCGAATTTGTACAATGCCTTCGGGCTGATAGGCGTGTTCATTGGAACCATCCTTTTCATTGCGAGTTTCTACTATATGCTGACCCTGTGGTTCGCGCATCAGTCGCTGAATTTTTCTCCCTGGGGCTCCAGCATTTGGTATTTGCTGATTGGGCTGATGTTCGAGCATGGGTTGATTGAATCGACCCTGGCGAACAACTTTCCCGCGTATGTGAATATTTCAGCCGTTGTGGGGCTGATTTTTCTGTGCAAATACCTGGCTCGTTTCTTTGCGGGGCGGCAGGTTCGGTTTTAAAACATCATGCGAATTTTTTCGATTGTTCTGGCGGCAGTGGCGTTGCCTTTTATCGCGGCGGGGCAGAGCCATTGGATTGGGAGTTGGGGCGCGAGCCCTTCTCCGCAATTGGCGGATGCGGCCCAGATGAGCAGCCAGGGGCTGATTTTTTCGAATCAGACGGTGCGCGAGATTGTGCATGTCAGCGCGGGAGGATCGTCGGTTCGGGTGAGGCTTTCGAACGCCTACGGCAAGATGCCGGTGCAGATTGCGGCGGTTCACATTGCGCGCCGGACGAGCGGGTCCGCTATTGATGCATCATCGGACCGTGCGGTGACATTCAGCGGCCAGGCGTCGGTGATGATTCCGACGGACGCGCTGGTGCTAAGCGACCCGGTTCCGTTCGATCTTGCGGCCAATTCCGACATCGCCGTGAGCCTTTATCTTGCGAAACCAGCGGTGGGCGCGGGCATTCATTATGCGGCGCAGCAGACCAATTACGGCGGGGCGGGCGACCGGACGGCGGCGGCGGAGATTGGCGGCGGCGCCACCATCAAGTCGTGGGTTTTCCTGACGGGCGTTGACGTGCTTGCGCCCGAGAGCGGCTTCACGGTGGTGACGTTTGGAGATTCCATTACCGACGGGGCGCGGTCGACGGAAAATGCGAACCACCGCTGGCCGAACTTTTTTGCCGAGCGGCTGCCGAACGCGGGCGTGCTGGACGAGGGGATTGGCGGCAACCGGATTCTACATGATCCGAATTCGAACATCGCGTTTGGCGTGAATGCGCTGGCCCGGTTCGACCGCGATGTGCTGGCGCAGCCGGGGGTGAAGTATGTGATTGTGCTGGAAGGAATCAACGATTTAGGCCATGCGGGCCCGAATCTGTTTCCCAATGAGCAGGTGGGCGCGCCCGAAATTATCGCCGGGCTGGCGCAACTGGCGGCGCGCGCTCATGAGAAAGGCATCAAGATTTACGGGGCCACGCTGACGCCATTTATCGGGACGCCTTTCCCCGGTTATTACTCGGACGAAAAAGAAGCGAGCCGCAAGGCGGTGAATGAGTGGATTCGGACCAGCCATGCGTTTGACGGCGTGGTTGATTTTGAGAAGGCGGTGGAAGATCCGGCGCATCCGGGGCATATCCGGCCGGAGTTTGACAGCGGAGACCACTTGCATCCGAAGGATGAGGGCTATAAGGCGATGGCGGAGGCGATTGATTTGGGGCTCTTTCAGTGATTCACGTGGAGCAGGTGAGCGGTGATGCTGCCTTCACTCTGATTGACGAATACTATGAGGCGGTCGGGGTGATGGTTCGGGATGACCGCGAGGTGCCGGAACAATGCATGTGGGTGGCTTATTGCGACGGGCAGCCGGCGGGATGCGTGGCGCTGAGAACGGATGAGGTGAAGCGGATGTTCGTGCGGCCGGCGTTTCGCGGACGCGGCATTGCGCGGCGGCTTCTGACTGAACTGGAAACGTTTGCGGCGGCGCGCGGGGCGAAGTGGCTTTACCTGGACAGCATGGATGATTTAGTTGAGGCGATCGGGTTTTATGAGCGGTCGGGCTATGAGCCGTGTGAGCGCTACAACGATAATCCGCAGGCGACGATTTTCATGCGCAAGGCGCTTTAGGAGAAAATGCGCTACGGCATGATTGCGGGCAATGGGCGCTTTCCTTTGCTGGCGCTGGAGACGGCGAAGCGCGAAGGCCACAGGGTTGTGGTGGTGGCGATTGAGCGCGAAGCGTCGGCGGATTTGGCGCCGCTGGCGGAATCGTTTCACTGGGTGAATATCGGCCAATTGGGCAAGCTGATTGCTATTTTTCAGCGCGAGAAAATCACCGAAGTGATGATGACCGGGCAGGTGAAGCACGTCAGCCTGTTTTCGGGGCTGACGCCGGATTGGCGATTGGTGAAAGTGCTGGCCGGGCTGCGCGAAAAGAACACGGCCGCGCTGATTGGCGGCGTGCAAAAGGCGATGCTGGAGGACGGCATTGAGCTGGTGGATTCCACGCGGCTGCTGAAAGACCTGCTGGCGGGCGAGGGCGTTTTGACGCGCCGCAAGCCCAACTCAGAAGAAGAAGCGGACATCCAATACGGGCGCAAAATGGCTTCGATTTTGGCGACGGCCGATATTGGGCAGAGCGTGGCCATCAGCGAAAAAGCCTGCGTGGCGGCGGAGGCGATGGAAGGCACGGACGCGATGCTGCGGCGCGCGGCCGGGCTGACGAACGGGCGGCCCTTGCGGCTGGTGAAGGCGTCGCGCGGGCGGGCGCACTTGCTTTTCGATGTTCCGGTGGTGGGTTTGACGACAATTGAAACGATGAGGGAAACAGGCACGACGGCGCTGGCGGTGGATGCGGGACGGACGCTTTTCCTGGACAAGCAGGAGATGATTGCGCGGGCGAATGAAGCCGGATTGACGATAGTGGCGCATCCTGTTTATGAATAAACCGCGAGTAGCCGTGATTGGCGCGGGATCTTTCGGCAGCAACCATGTGCGGGTGCTGAGCCAGATGCCGGAGGTCGAGTTTGCGGGTGTTTTTGACGCCAATCCAGAACAGGCGGCGAAGGTGGCGCAGGCGCATGGGGCTTTGGCTATCCATTCGTTCGAGAATTTGGATGCGGCCATTGTGGCCACGCCCACCGTGACGCATGAAGAAGTGGCCACGCGGCTGCTGAGCGCGGGAATTGATGTGCTGGTGGAAAAGCCGATTGCCGAATCGGCGGCGGCGGGCGAGCGCCTGACGAAGCTGGCACAGGAGCGCGGGCGGATTTTGCAGGCAGGGCATCTGGAACGGTTTAATCCGGCGGTGATGGCGCTCGAAAAAGCGGTGACGGTGCCGCTGTTTTTTGAGGTTCACCGCATGAGCGTGTTCACGCCGCGCAGCCTGGACGTGGATGTGGTATTGGACCTGATGATTCACGATCTGGATATTGTTCTGCGCCTGACAGGCGCGATGCCAGAAGAGATTCGCGCGGCCGGCATTTCGGTGTTGTCGAAGAAGGTGGATATCGCGAATGTGCGGCTGTCGTTTGCCAGCGGCTGCATTGCGAATTTGACGGCCAGCCGGGTGTCCACCGAGCGCGTGCGCAAGCTGCGGCTGTTTCAGCCGAGCGAATATATTTCGGTGGATTATGCGCGCCAGGATGCGTCCAAAGTGGCGGTAAAAGGTTTGGGGCAGATTGGGTTTGAACAGTTGCCGGTGACGGCGGGTGAGCCGCTGAAGCTGGAGCTGGAAGCCTTTGTGGCGGCAGTGAAGGAACGAACGAAACCGAAAGTGGATGGCGAACAGGCGACGCGGGCGCTGCGGCTGGCGGAGGATATTCTTGCTAAGATTCAGGAACACGCAAGGTTAGTCGATCAAACGCTTCAGTTTCATGCCTCTCGCACCACTTTCGGCAGTTGATTTGCCGCCATCCGATTATCCGCTGCATCTGGAACTGCTCCGGAACGACAGCGACACGTACTGGTGGAAAGTGATTGCGGGTTCGCTGGCCATTCACCTGGTATTGCTGAGTTTAGCCACGAAGCTGCCGAGTTTTGTGGCGCTGCGGGAGCCGGAACGGCGCGTGGCCGAGCACCGCATTCCGCTGTATTTGCCGAAGGATGCGCTGACGCAGAAAGCACCGAACAAGCGCGAAATTAGCAAGCAGGTGGATATTGATTCGCTGCTGGCGCTGCAGAATACGCAGGCCCAGAAGGCGTCGCCGGAGCATTCGGTGAAGCAGTTTGAAATGCCGAAGAATTTTGAGACGAAGCCGCTGGCGAAGGCTCCGCCGGTGTCGATTTTGCCGGAAGCGCCGAAGGTGAATGTGGCCCAGGCGAATGCCGCGCCGGTTGCGGGAGCGGCGAACGGACTGCCTGTTCCGCCTCCGCCGCCCACGCAGGTTCAATCGGCGGGACCGTTTGAAAACGTGGGATCGGAAGCGCCGCCGAATCCGCACCCCACGCTGGCCCCGCCGAAGGCCACGGTGGAGGCGGCCATTGAGGGATTGCGGCAAAGCGGCACCGGGAGCCATGTGGTGATTTCGGACGATTCGCCCACGCAAGGCGCGCGGCCGATGCCAGGAACGCTGGGGCAGATGGGGGCGCAGCACGCGGGCGTGGAATTGAAAAGCGATCCGCAGGGAATTGACATGCGGCCTTATCTGGCGCAGATTTTGACCATTGTGCGCGCCAACTGGCGGCGAGTGATTCCGCAAAGCGTGCGCATGGGAACGCTGCGCGGACGCACGGTGGTGGAGTTTATTATCAACCGCGACGGCAGCATTCCCAAGCTGGTGACGGCCGAATCTTCCGGGCTGGATCCGCTGGACCGGGCGGCGGTGGCCGGGCTGAGCATGTCGAACCCGCTGCCGCCGCTGCCGGCTGCTTTCAAGGGCGAACAGGTGCGGCTGGCTTTTACGTTTGCGTATAATTCGGCGGCGCAATGATTGGGTTTAGGACGGCATTTGCGTTATACGCGGTGCTGATTGTGGCAGCTTTGCTGACGCTGCACGGCATTGCTTTGTCGCTGGCGCTGGTGATTGTGCTGGGTTTTGCCGCTAAGACGGCAGTGGATTATTTTCGCCGTCGAATGGGGGAGTGAACTGGTTGTTTTCAGCCAGAGCGGTGGAACAGGACCAGTGCGCCGCCTCTTGATTCGCTTTGTTTTGAGCAAGTTACAGATGGCGAAACAGTTGCAGTTACAGTGGCGTCGTTAAGGCAGGAGCAGAAAAGAAATGATGAAGATGAGCGTTCGTAAATCAGTCCGGGTAGCCGCGGCGGGTCTGTTTGCGATGACATTGGCAATGGCGCAGGACACAACGGCAACCCAATCACCCGCAACACCTGCGGCGCAGACCAGTGCGCCCACGGGCGGATGGCGGCGCGTGGGAGATGCGCCGGCTTCGACGGATCAGTCGTCAAGCCCGCAGATTTCGCAAAGTTCACCGAATCCGCAAAACGGTGCGCCGCCCACTTATCCGGAGTCGAGCTATCCGCAGCAGCCGGCCGATTCTCCCCAGGCAGGACAGCAGCCGATGGGCAACGGGCCAATGCAGCAGACCTATCCGTATCCGCAATATCCAGCGCAGCAGCGGCCTCCGCTGATGCAACAGGGGCAAATGCCCCAGATGCCGCCGGTTCCCGCGCAGATCACGGTTCCGGCTGGCACTTATTTAACGGTGCGCGTGAATCAGCGCATTTCGTCGGACAAAAACCAAGTCGGCGATCCGTTTACCGCCACGCTGGTGAGACCGCTGGTGGCGAACGGCGTGGTGCTGGCTGAGCCGGGCCAGACGATTGGCGGGCGAGTGGCGCAGGTGCAGAAATCCGGCCATGTCAGCGGACTGGCGAAGCTGGGCGTGGAACTGACAGACCTGGCGCTGGTGGATGGGCAGCAGCTTCCCATCAAGACTATGTTGGTCAGCAGGACCGCGAACAGCACAACGGGGCGTGATGCCGGTGCGATTGCGGGAACAACCGCTCTGGGAGCGGCTGCTGGCGCGGTTGCCGATTTGGGCCGCGGCGCGGCCATCGGCGCGGGAGCTGGCGCGGTGGTCGGCATTGTTGGGGTGCTGGTCACGCGCGGCCAGCCCAGTGTGATCTACCCGGAACAGGAGCTTACTTTCCGGATTGAAGAGCCGCTGACGGTTTCGACTGAACATTCGCCGCAGGCATTCCGGTATGTGCAGCCGAATGAGTACAGCAATCAGCTGGCTTACGGCCCGACTCCTGGCTATGGCGCTCCGGCTCCCGGTTATGCTGTGGCACCGGCTCCATATTATGCGTATCCTTATTACGGCTATCCGTACTACTACCCTTATGCTGGTTTCTCGTTGTTTGTGGGACCGGGATATTACGGCCGCGGGTTTTACGGTCCGCGTTATTACGGCGGGGTTCGGGGCATCGTCCGGCGGTAATTGAGTTCAGTTGAGAGCCAAAAAAAGAGGGACCGGTGACAAGCCGGTCCCTTTGTAGTTTTGGTCGGAAGAGTTTATTCCTCGCCGTCTTTGTCGGCGAAGGAAACATTGCGCGCTTTCAGGGCTTCCTTATACTTGCGGCGGGTTTCGGCCAGGCTGGAATCGCCCGGATAGAGAACATCGCCCTTCAGCCCGCGCCACAGGATGCGGTTGTACATCACCGGATCCACGCGGTCGGCTTCGGCGAAGTTCAGGCCGCGAGTGACGTTGGCCCAGTATTCGCCCGTGCGCGCCGGCTTGGGAACAATCAGGTTGGCGGGTTGCGGAGGCAGAATGGCGGGATTTTCGTTTGCCAGTTCGGTGCCGTAGAGGATGGGAGCGGCAGTGGCCGTGAACGACCAGTTGCTGGGGCTCTGGGTGATGTCGAACACGTCGGCCATGGGCTCGGCCAGCGCGTCGGTGATGTGGTTCGGGCCGAGGCCGAGAACGCGCTCGATGGTGCGAACGAAGTTGATGGTGTTGTATTGCGTGTGAACCACAACGCCGCCCTGCTTGACGTAGGGTCCGACGATGTAGGCGACGCTGCGGTGAGCGTCGACGTGATCGCCGCCGTTCTGGGCGTCGTCTTCAATGACGAACACCAGCGTGTTGGTCTTCAGAGTGGGGCTGTTGGCGATGTCCTGGACCACTTTGCCGACGGCAAAATCGTTGTCGGCCACTTCGCCTTCGGGACTGTAATTCACGGTGGCGGGGTTGGTGGTGTAGTTTCCGGTGTGGTCGTGCGGGAAGCGGAGGATGCTGAGGCCGGGAAGATTTCCGCTCAGGCGCGTGAACACATCGTAGTTCCATTCCTGGTAACGGTAGGTGTCGTCTTCGCTCAGGTCATAAGCGCGGAAATACCAGTCGTAGTTGGTGCTGTTGTTCAGCGCCGGGAACGAAGGGTTGGCCTGGCGCACGCCGATGCTGGCAGGCCAGGCGACGGCGGAACCGACCGTGTCGCCATCCGCGCCGTATTCGCGGAAGGTGACGCCGGAGCGGGCGGCGGTGCTCCACAGATAACCGTTGTTGACAGAGTTGTTCGGGCCATCGGGAGCGGCTGTTTCAACAGTTCCCGGAACCACGTTCGCCGCCAAGCTGGCGGAGCGATAGTTCAGGTTGACGTTGCGAATGTCGCCTTCTGATTCATAGGCGACACCGGCGCGGAAGCAGTAGTTTACGGCGGTCTGGCGGATCAGAATGTCCGGACCCATGGCGCTGGTGGACCAGGACCAGCCGTCATAGCTGACTTCGGAGGTATCGTAGAAGTTGTCGAGGTCGACAAAGTGATTGGCGATGGCGTGGCCGTTGGGCGTGATATTGGCGCCGAATTCAACCAGCGCCGGATCGCTGTTGCCGATGGTCAAATCGCCCAGGATCTGGTCATAGGTGCGGTTTTCGCGAATGATGTAGATGACGTGCTTGATGTTCTGGGCCAGGAAGTTCATGGTGGCCGCAGTGGAAGAGCTTTCGGCGAAGGAGTAGTTGTTGTTCTGAGCCACCTGATTGGTGAGCGCGGCTAACTGGGTGGCGTTGGGAACCAGCAGGAATTGCAGACCGGCCTTGGTCATTTGCAGTGTGTACTGATCAGAGGCGTTGCAGGCGGCGGAGGTCTTGTTGACGGCATTCGAATCAAGCGTGCTGCCGTGGCAGTGATTGACGTTCGGACCCGACGGGCTCTTGGCGTTCAGCACATACATGTACTGGCCAACGCCGGTTCCGGTGACGATGGCTTGCGTGGGATATTGGCCGGTGGGGATCAGGCCGGTGACCGGATTGCCGGTGTTGGATTGAAGAGCCGCGACATTGACCACCGCGACGTTGTTGGTGGTTCCGTTGGTGACGTAGAGAGTAGTGCCATCGGGGCTAAGCGCCACGCTGTTGGTGTTGTTGCCGGAAAGGCTGGCGAGCGAGGCGGGATAAACGCTGGCGGGTCCGACCACTTTCAGCTCAGCCGTTTTCATGTTGGTGTTGGTGTTGATGACGGCGACCATGTCGGATTGATCTTCGGCGACATAGAGATTGTTCTCGGCCGCGTCCAGAGTGGATTTCAGCGGCTGGCCGGTAACCGGAATGCGGGTGACGATGCTGGGCGAAGCGGGGCTGGCAATATTGACCACATCGATTTCGCGGTCGCGCATGCAGGAGACGTAGGCAGTGTTGTTCTTGGCGATGCTGACCCAGAACGGATAGCCGCCGCCGAAGAAGCCGTTGGCTTGCAGGGCGCCGGTGGTGTTGGGGCGGAGATCGAGTTCGCCCGAATGCGTCCAGGTTGAACCGTTTTTGGTCATGATGGACACGGAGTCGTTTTCATAATCGGCGATGACGATTTTGGTGCCATCGTCACTGATGGCGAGTCCGGCGGCGGCTTGCGGAGTGCCGGTGCCCAGAGCGGAGGTGGGATGACCGAGGGCGACGGGCGAACCGGTTGCTTCGGCCCAAACGCCGTTAGCCAGGTTGTAAATATGCATGGAATCGTCACGGCCGCCGCCGACGTACAAGGATGTGCCGCTGGGGTCGAAGACGATGCCGGAGTAGCTGTTTGTCACCTGAAGCGCCTGCTTCTGGGCCGGAATGGCGTGGCTGATGTCGAAGATGAAGATCCATTCGGTGGAAGCCGCGTTGTCTTTTGCACCGGTGGTTTGGTTGTAGATGCCGTAATCGCCGCTGGTCAGCAAGGCCATGGTTTTGTGATCGGACGTAACAGCCGCGCTCACACCGAATTCAACGGTATCGGTTGGATAGTTTGCGAGGCCGGGGTTCAGATAAGTGAACCGCGAACCCGCCGGGGCTTCTGGAGTGATCACCACGCCCGTGTTGGGGACGCTGATGGTCGGGGTAATGGGAACCCCTGGGCCCGGAGCCTGCGCGAAACAGGCCGCGACGCCGGCCAACAAGGCCAGCGACATGCGAATGCATTTGGTATTCATTTGATTTTTCTTTGAGGGAAGAAGGGAAGAACTAGCGGACGCGGGCAGGTTTACGGAATCCAACGGCGACCAGGGCGACGCCGCAAAGCAGAAGGAGAGCGGAGGAGGGTTCGGGGGTGGGTGTGACTGCCACCGTGGCCGAATTCGCATCCACGTTGTTGTTGTCCAGGAAAAGGAAGGATTGGCCAGGGAAGGATTCGGCCGAGAAGGCGGGAGCAGTGGTGACGCCGCTGAAGATTTGCGAACTGCTGATCAAGAATTCGGTGCTGGATCCGAAAGCCACTTCAAAACCGCCGCCATCGGCAGCCGTGTAGAACGTGATTTCGGACGGCAGGCCGACCGCATCCGCCACGCCGTTCAGGCGATAGCTGAAATCGACAACCGGAACATCGAACGACAAGGAGGTTGAATTGCTTGCCGAAATGACCGGGCTGCTGGGAACAACAAATGAAAGGGTAAACGTGTCGCCGGGGGTAACGTAAGTGTCGGCGGTGTCGGTGCTGGAAAATTGACCGGAGGTCTGAACGTAAAGGGTGCTGGCGTTCACGAAGGAACAGGCACCCAAGGACAAAGTGAGTAGCGCTAGGCGTTTCAACATGAGCCTAGCTTAGGCGGGCAGGGTTACAGGAGTATCACGACTCAGTTTTATTTTGGGCGGAGTTGTACCAGGGCTACTTAGTAACCTTGTTACAACTCCTGAATGTTACAGAGCGACTTAGTAAGTGGCCCTAAAAGACGATCTTCGCGGAAAGCTGGAGTTCGCGGGGCGTTCCTCTTCCGGTGGCGTAACTGCTGATGGTGCTTGTAATGGTTCCGAAGTTGGTTTGTGACACATCCGCATTCGGCGCGCCGTACTGGGCGCGGTTGGCTACGTTAAACAAATCGGCGCGGAAGCGGATGCTGAGCCGTTCGCGAATGGGGACGAATTTGGAAAGGCCCATATCGAGCTGGGTGATGCCGGGCGCGCGGAAGGCGTTGCGCCCCAAGTTGCCGAATGTCTGGTTGGCCGGCGTGGAGAAGGCCAGAGGGTTAATCCAGAGAGTGGGTGTTGAGCCGCCGGCGGGCGTCAGGGAAACGCCCAAGTTATAGTTGGGGCGCTCGTCACCGCTGAGGGCGTCAAGCCCTGGAACGGAGGCGTTTGTGCGGTCGATGGTGATGTTGACGGGAAGGCCGGTTTGCGCGGTTCCGATGGCGCTGATTTCCCAGTTGCCGAGAAGCATTTTTTCAACGCCGTTGCTGCCGCGGAACGGCACGGTATAAACGGCGGAGAGGTTGAAGGCGCTGCGCACGTCATCATCGCTGCTGGCTTTGTCGCAGGCGCGGCAGAAGGAATCCTGATCCGTGTCGGATTCGCCGCCGCCAATGCTGCCGTCGTTAATCGAATGCGACCACATATAGTTGGCGGTCAGCAGGAAGCCATGCTGGAACGCGCGGCGCGCGTTGAATTGCAATGCTTCGAACGTGGCGTTGCCCACATCGCCGCGCCAGGAGACCGGGCCAAAGGCGGGATAAGGCGCGACGCCGGTTGCCGGATTTACAAGATTGACATAAGTGGTGGTTAACACGTCGGTCGCTTTGTTGCCCAGATAAGTGGCGGTGCCGACGACGTTCAGCGGCAGTTTCTGCTGAACGGAGGCGGTCCAGGCGGCGACGTAATCGTCTTTGCGGTTGCGGTCCAGGTCGCGCGGCGAGACGACTCCCAGGCCGCCGTTCTCGGCGTAGTTGAGAAACGGTGTCAGCGGATAGGAAAGGGTCGGGAAAGAAGTGTTGGTGAAGGAATAGCGGTCGGTGGTGTTGGAGATGGGAAGATTCTGGTCGTCTTCCTGGCCGTCGGTGTGATAGATGCCGGCGCCAGCGCGCAGCACGGTGTCGCCGTGCGCCCAGGCAATGGCCAGGCGCGGATCGATGTCATCGTAGCGCGGATGGAAGAAGCTGTCGGTGCGCGGGCAATAGCCGCCGCAGGTGCCGAAATCGAAGGGAACGTCATCGTTGTTGATGGCGTGCAGGGCGTTGAAGAAGTTATAACGAACGCCGGCCGTGATGGTGAGGTTCGTTGTGGCTTTCCATTCGTCCTGAATGTAGCCGAAGTACTGAGTCTTGCGCTGACGCACCAGCGGAAGGATGGCGGTGTAGGAAGCTGAGCCCATCTCATTTTCCATAAACTTCGCGGTGCTGGTGTAGGTGAGAGTGCCGCTTTGCGAGGTCCCCTGATTCAGGGCAATCCAGCGGATTTCGCCGCCGAGCTTGATGGTGTGCTTGCCTTTGGACCAGGCGACGTCATCGATGAGGTCGAAAGTTTTGGAAGGATAGTCGGTGGTGGACGCGCCGCTCAGGGAGCTGAAACCGGAAATGGTGACGCCGAAAGCCAGCGGCGAAATGGTGGCGGTGTGATAGAGAGTTTGATTGACGGCGAACTTGAAGTCGTTCACCAGCGTGGGTGAGAACACATGTGTCAGTTCAGCCATGCCGTTATTGAACTTGGTGTCGTAGCCGGTCTTGACGGTGAGGTTGCCGCTGGGAATTTGCTCCACGGCTTCGTCGGAATTGAAGCGGAGGAAGCCGGTGGTTCTTTCCGAGAAGTGTTCGTCGACGCGAATCATGCCAGAATCTTCGTTGTCCACCTGGCGGCCCACGCCGACATAATTCCAGACGCTGGGATTGGCTGTCGGCGAGGTGCCAGCCGGGAAAGCGGCCAGGAGCGGAATCAAAACCGGGTTTGCAAGAGAAGTCTGCGCGATGAAAGTGGGGCTGGGCACAAGGCCGATTTGCGTGCCGTCCAGCCGCTGGCGCAGGCCTTCGTAATTGGCGTAGAAGAAAGTCTTGTTATGCACGATGGGGCCGCCGACGCCCGCGCCAAACTGGTTCAGCAGGAACGGATTGGGGTTGGCGCCGTTGAACGGCGTTCTGGCTTCGATGACGTTGTTGCGGAAGTAATCGAACAAATCGCCATGAAAAACATTCGTGCCAGAAGGCGAAACAACAGCAACCTGGCCGCCGGCTGAGCCGCCTTGCACATCAGCGCCGAAATTTTGCGATTGCACCTGAAACTGGGTGATGGAATCGAGCGGGATGTTGATGCGCATGTATTCGCGCTGTTCCTGGTTATAAACGGCGGTGGCGTCGACGCCATCCAGCGTCAGGTTGTTGTCGTCCAGGCCGTGGCCGGCGAAGCGGATGGTTCTTTGGTCGCCCGCGCCGTTGTCAATTGCGCCGGGAACCAGCGAAGTGAGCGTGGCCCAATTGCGGCCGTTGATGGGAAGATCTTCCACCTGTTTCTGCTCGATGGGCGCGCCGACGGTGGCGCTGACGGTGTCAAGCTGCACCAGGGGCTCATTGACGGAAACCTGCTGGCTGCCGGCATGCGGCAACAACTGAATGTTCAAAGTTCGTTTTTCGCCCACGGTTTGCGCCACCTGCTCGGCCACGAACCGATTGAAGCCTTCCTTCTGAAAGGAAATCTGATATTGACCGATGGGAAGGTAATCCAGAAAATAGTTGCCTTGCGAGTTGGTCACGGTCTCGCGCGTCAATCCGGTTGCCGCCTGCGTGGCCACCACGCGAACCGCCGGAACTTGAGCGCCTGAGGCGTCAGTGACGGTTCCGGTGATGGAAGAAACATTGGTTTGCGCCGAGATGCCGCCCGTTAGGGAAACAAGCATGGCGCAGATAGAAAGAACGAAGCGAATTCTCATAGCCTGTCGGTTAGTCTGGCGCAGGTTTGTTGCATGAAAATTAATTTCGACATTTCTAGATATGTAATTTGCATGCTAAACATTACTAGGTGAAGATCCTGGTGGTGGACGACGAGGAAAAGACGGCGCGCTTTCTGCAGAAAGGTTTGGGCGAGGCTGGATTTGTGGTGGATGTGGCGCGCGACGGAGACGAAGCGATACACCTGGCGGGCGAAATTGCGTTTGATTTGCTTGTGCTGGACGTGATGCTGCCCAAGGCGGATGGCTGGCAAGTGGTGGCAGCGCTTCGGCGCAACGCGATTGAAACGCCCATTCTGCTGCTGACGGCGAAGGATGCGGTTTCAGACAGGGTGAAAGGATTTGAGCTGGGCGCGGACGATTATCTGGTGAAGCCGTTTGCGTTTTCGGAATTGCTGGCGCGGGTGCGTTCTTTGCTGAAGCGCGCTCCGGTGCGGCAGCAGGAAGTTTTGCGAGTGGCGGATCTGGAGGTGGACCTGGCGCGGCACCGGGCCACGCGCGGCGGACAGCGAATTGATCTGACTGCGAAGGAATTTGTGCTGCTGGCGCTGCTGGCCCGGAGAGCGGGCGAAGTGCTGTCGCGCACCATGATTGCCGAGGCGGTTTGGGACATGAATTTCGACAGCGACACGAATGTCGTGGATGTGAATGTGCGGCGGCTGCGCGGCAAGGTGGATGACCCGTTTGCGCGCAAGCTGATTAAGACGGTGCGCGGCGTCGGGTATGTGCTGGATGCCGAAGAATAACTGGTCGCTGGCGTTCCGCTTGACGGCCTGGTACACGGCGGCTTCGCTGCTGCTGCTGCTGGCGGCGACGGGCACTTTGTATTGGGCGCTGGTGGCGAACCTGGAGCGCAATTCCAGCTTGTTTTTGTCCGACAAGGTGCATGTGGTGACGACGCTGCTGCTGGAACGGCCTGATGACTGGGACGGGCTCAGGGAAGAGATTGAGCTGGAATCGCAGGCGCGGCGCTATGACCAGTTTTATATCCGGCTTCTGGACGAGCACGCGAAGACGTTGCTCGAAACTTCGCGCATGGGTGCGCTGCTTCCGGCGCAACGGTTCGACAGGCTGGCGGGGCGCGTGGCGCGCGTGGAATCGGTGAGCGGCGGGCTCTATCTGGCGACGGAAGTCAGCGCGCCGGTGGGCGGGAAGAATGTGGAATGGAAGATTCAGATTGCAGTGAGCCTGGCGGAACAGCAGGAGGTGCTGCGGCGCTACCGGCTGTGGGTTTGGGCCATCTTGCTGGCTTCGACAATTGTGTGCCCGCTGGTTGGATACAACATGGCGCGGCGCGGCATTCGGCCGGTTCAGTACGTCTCTGAGACGGCCAAGCGGATTGGGTCCAGCACGCTGAGTGAGCGCATTGAGGCGGATGGCTATCCGGTGGAGCTGGCGGATTTGGCGCTGACGTTTAACGCAATGCTGGACCGGCTGGAAGAAAGTTTTGAGCGGCTGACGCGGTTTTCAGCCGATTTGGCGCATGAGCTGCGAACCCCCGTCAACAACATTCGCGGCGAAATGGAAGTGGCGCTGGCGCGCGGGCGGACGGTGGAAGAATATCGCGAGGTGCTGCATTCGAATCTGGAAGAAGCGGTGCGGCTTTCGGAGCTGATTGGCAGCTTGCTGTTTCTGGCGCGGACGGAGAATCCGGGAACGCATATCAAGCGCGAGACGGTGGCGGTGGGCGAACTGCTGCATTCGATTGCCGAGTATTACGAGGCGGCTGCCGAGCAGGCGGGCGTGACTTTGCAGGTGACTGCGCCCGATGATTTGAGCGTGAGCGCCGACCGGTCTTTGCTGCAGCGGGCGATTGGGAATCTGGTGAGCAATGCGCTGGCGCACACGGCGCGCGGCGGACGCGTGGAATTGAGCGCGGGTTTGGCGGCGGGCGGGCTGGAGATTGGCGTGAGGGACAACGGGTGCGGCATTCCGGCAGAATCCATTCCGCACCTGTTCGACCGGTTTTACCGTGTGGATCAGGCCCGTTCGCAATCGGGCGGGTTTGGCTTGGGGTTGTCGATTGTGCGCGGAATTATGCTGCTGCATGGCGGAACGGTGGAGATCTTCAGCGAAGAGGGCAAGGGGACAAAGGTGGCCCTGTTCATGACAAAACTGTAACTTCGGTGTCATGTTTGCGTGCGCGGGTGGCGGGTACTTTTGTAGTGACTCCATTTCCAGGAATCTAGAAATATGAAACGCATGACGGGCGCCGCCAAAACCAAGACATTTGCAGACCGCTTTTCGGCAATTGGGGCCGAGCCGCGGCTGCGGATTATGCAGTGCCTCATTACGTCGCCGCGCACGGTGGGCGAGATTCAGAACGAAATTGGGATTCCCTGGTCCACGCTCAGCCATCATCTGGAAAAACTGCGGCATGAGGAACTGGTCACGACGCGGCGCGAGGGTTCGTTTCTCTGGTACCGGGCGAACAAGAAAGTTTTGGGCGAGATGATGGGCTTTCTGCTGGAAAAACAGTTTCATGGAGACTGGCAGGATAGATCAGTGAATGTTCTTGGAGCGCACGGAGAGCAGGCAGGCCATGGCGATGAGCGGGGCGAGGCCGGCCATCCAGATGGCGAGCTGGAAGTTGTTGTGAGGGCCTAGAGTCCAGCCGGTGATGAGCGGCGCGGCCGCGCCGGCGATTTGGGAAAGGGTGTTGAGATAGCCGATGAAGCGGCCGACGACGGGCGCTTCCACCATGGTTTGGGCCAGGGTCCAGAGGCTGGCGCTGGCGACGCCAAAGCCGCAGATGCAGACGAAGAGAACGGGCAGGATGGGGACTTGCGGCAGGTTTAAGAAAAGCAGCGCACAGGCGGCGAAAAGGCCGATGGAAGCGAAGGTGATTCGGGCCTTGATGCGCTGGCCGGTTTTGGCGACGTAACGGTCTGCCGCGAAGCCGGTGATGAGGTTGGTGAGCGTCATGGCGAAGAGCGGGAGCGAGAAAGTTCGGCCCATGGAAGCGGTGGAGAAGCCGCGCGCGAGGGTGAGGTAGCCGGGCATCCAGGTCATGACGAACCACCAGAAATAAGAGGAAAAGAAGATTGCGCCGGAGAGCGCCCAGACGGCGGGGTCGGTGAGGACGGAGAGAAGCGGGATAGCGGGCGGGTCGGTTTTTGCGGCCTTGGGGGCGGCGGTGTTCGGGGCGAAGGTGAGCCAGAGCGGGACCCAGACCAGCGCTCCGAGTCCGGTGACGGCAAAGAGGGTGCGCCAGCCGTAATGGGTGAGGACGCTGGCTCCGACGATGGTTCCCAGCGCGGGTCCCAACGTTTGGCCTCCTATGTAGAGGGCGGTGGGCAGGCCGCGTTCGTGGGCCTGGAAATAGCGGCGAATGAAGGCTAGGCTGGCAATGGGACCGATGGATTCGGCGAAACCGAGCAGCAGGCGCGAGGAGATGATGTCGCCGGGGCCGCGGCTGAGGGCGATGCTGGCGGACGCGAGCGACCAGAGAGTGAAGGCGGCCGCGTAGACGATGCGGATGCCGAAGCGGTCAATGAGGAAGCCGGCAGGCAACTGGAAGAAAGCGTACGTCCAGAAGAAGACGGAGAGCAGCAGGCCCATGCGTGCCGGCGGGAGCTGGAGGTCGTGCATGATGGACGGGGCGGCAATGCTGAGGTTGCCGCGGTCGATGTAGCTGATGATGATTCCGAAGAAGACAAGGGTGAAGACGGTCCATTTGAGGCGTGGGGGCATTCGGTATCTGGATAGGATAGCGGGCGCTACGGAATGCGGTAGTCGCAGGTGCCGATATTGAGAGAGCCGGGATCAGAAACAAGGAACCGGACGGTCTGGGTTTTCTTGGGCAGAGGTTTGTCGAAGGCGGCGGTGGTGACGCGGTTGGTCCAGGTTTTTTTCCAGTCAATTTGAAACGGCCAGTTTGCCAGGATGACGCCGGTGCTGGAGAGCGCGGCTATGCGGATGATTTCTTGCGATTGCGGCTCGGCCTGCATGCTGAGCGGCGTGGGTTTTACGGTCAGGGTTCCGGAGGCGTGGCCGGTGGCTGCGTCGTAGGTTAGCGGGCACGTGAGCGACAGCGCCGCATAGGTGAGCGGGCTGGTGAGGGCCGCAGTCCAGCGCGCCTCGCGCATGTCCTGGCTGGGGACCGGATCGCTGGCGACGGCGTAATAGCCGAGGCGTGTGCGGGCGACGAGGCCGTCTTGATTGGTGCGGATCTCGATTTTGCGGTATTCGCCGTTGAAGTCGGAGTTCGCGGGCGAATAGGAAATGAGATAGTTGGCGGCGCCATCGTTGACGGCCTGGCTGAGAGCGATTTCCACGTCATTGCGGCCGTAATAAGCGCGACCGCCAGTCATGGCGGTTAATTTGTCCAGAAATTCGGTGGCTTCATAGGCGGGTCCGGCCGAGGCGAGGTCGTCATTGTTATGGGAGTTGGGCATGGTGTTGCTGGAACTCAGGGGCTTGGACGAACCGGGCGTGGCGACGACGGTGGCGTCTAAGGGATGGACACCGCCGGGATCGATGGAATAGAGCCGGATGCGCGAACTCATCAGCAGGTTGGCCAGACGGCGAAGGCCGTTTTGCGTGCCGTCCTTGGCGCTGGTGTCTTTTAGCGTGCCGGCGAATCCGTTGGTGACCCAGATGACGTTCAGGTTATAGGGCGAGCCGAGGGAGGCGTGGGCGATTTCGAGAAGGCTGTTGATGGATCTCTGCGCGTGCTCCTGCACTTTGGTCTGCTGAAATTCGCCTTCCACGGGATTGATGAGAGCGGGGCGAAAGTCAGTGAGTCTCTTTTTCAGAAGGACGCCGTCTTGCGTGTAGTTTTCGAGCACGGAAAGGCCATGCTGGTTGAGGGTCATGAGAGCGGTGGGTGTGCGCTCCAGATGATTTTGGGCGAGAAAGAGCAGAATGCGGTCGCGCGCGTAAGACAGGTCGGCGAAGCCGGCGTTCAGTTCGTCCAGCAGGATGATGGTGCGCGGGGTGTTGGGCAGGACGGGCGATTCGGCTGACAACGGCGCTTCGAAGGACGAGATTTTCTGCGGCTTGCCGTTTTCGAGGACGGTGAAATTGTCCTGGGTCAAGCTGCGGACGGGATTGCCGGAGCGGTCGGACACCACCACATCGAGAAGAACCATGCGAGTGGTGCTGCGGACAAGCGGGCTTGTTTCTTGTGCGCGCATGAGCGCCGTCAGCAGAGTGAGCAGGATGATTCCGCGCGGCATGTTCGTTAGCGCAGGGGACGGCCTTCTTTTGCGCCGAATTCGAGCCAGTGTTTTTCGGGGTCGACACCGGCGGCGGCTACGTCGGGGTTGGCGCGCAGGTAAGCTTCGCGGCCAAAGCCGGCGGGGAGTTTGGGGCCCGGTTCTTTGCGCGGCAAAAGTTTGCTGAGCAGGCCGGGTTTGGCGCTGGCGGGCTCAGGGGCGGTGATGGGGACGGGCACTCCGTTGACCACGTTGGGAACCACTTCGCCGCTGCGAATGTCGATGATCTCGCGGTGAAAAATTTTGCCCAGAAACGGCACGGAGCCAAGTGGCGTGTAGTAAGAGCAGCCCTTGAAGTAGTAGTGCGTCACCTGGCTGTAGCGGGTTCGTTTCAGGTCCTTCTGGGCTGAGCCGCCGTGCAGAAGATTCGCGGCCCAGATGAGAGCCTGGCCTTTCTTGGCGTGGAATTGCAGGGGCTTCAGACTCATGGATTCGACGATGGCTTCCCAGGCGCGTTCGAAGGCGGGGTATTGCGTGAAAGGCTTGTCTGCGCCCCAGTCGGGATTGCGGCCGATGTGTTCGTTGGTGAAGACGGGCAGGGTGTGCGAGCCGGGGTAATAGACCAGCGGGCCGTTGTCGGAATCGATGTCTTCGAGCGCGACCCAGACGCCGGCCATGAAGCGTTCGGGGCAAGAGCTGAAATGGACGCTGTCGGAATGGTAATGCTGCTGGGTGCCGACGGAGAAATTGAGCGTTTGGAAAGGGAAGGCTTCGCGGCCGTAGAGTTCTGACAGCAGCGTGAGGACTTGCGGATTGCAGGCAAGCTGTTTCACTTCGGGCAGCGTTTTCCAGGCGTCCTGGACGCGCAGGCTGTCCAGCTTGCCGCTGCGCCAGGCTTCCCAGTCGTACTGGGGGTCGAGGGTCTTGATGATGGTGTCGGCGGTGCGGGCGAAATCGGGGTCGGGAAAATCGAAAACCGCGTAGCCGTTCAGGCGGAGCTGGCGGGCCAGGTCCATGGTTTGCGGAGAGACGCCTTTTTGTTTAAAGATGCTTTCGAAGAGCGGCGATTCCACGTGGGGCACGCCGGGCAAATAATCGGCAACTGCATTCATTCAAGAACGATCCTCTCACAAGATGTTAATCACAGGATGTTGATGGCGCGGGCGGCCAGGATGGCGAGGGTGCCGAGCGAGATGCTGCTTTGCACCATCATCAGGCATTTGGCCCAGCGCGAGAGGACGGGGACGTCGGTGGGGGAAAAGGCGGTGGATGTGTTGAAGGCCAGGAAGAGGTAATCGATGAAGCCAGGGTGCCAGCCTTCCTTGACGGCTTTGAAGCCTTTGGGCAGCATCATTTGGGGGAAGAGGAATGCGCCGTCGGTGTGGAATTTGCGGACGTCGCGCTGATGGGGGCCTCCGGCGTCCAGACGCCAGTACCAGGTGGCGAAGACAAAGATGTTGGAGAGCCAGAGGGCGGCGGCGGCGCGCAGCAGTTCGCCAGGGGCTTCTTTTTTGGACGGCAGGCCCATGATGAGGAGAGTGAGCGAGAAGCCGACGGAGAAGGTCATCAGCAGGCTGATGGCGAGTCCGAGCCAGTAGTTGAGTTTGGCCAGCCCGATGCGCTGGGTAATGATGGTGGGAATGAGCAGAACAGTGACGACGACGAGCAGGAGCCAGTCGGGGCCGGGTGTGAGGCGCGTCGGGAGCCACCAGTAGAGGCCGCCGACGGCGACGATGGTGATGACGGCGGGCCAGCGCGGCTCGGGCTGGAGGGCGGGGGTTTCGGAGGGGGCTGTTTCGGTCACGGCCTCGTTCGGCATAGAACCAAAATAGAGTATGGCTTTGAAGATTGTGCAGGCGGGCGAGAGGGTTTTGCGGCAGCGGGCGGCGGCGTTGACTGTGGAGCAGATTCGCAGCCGGGAGACGAAGCAGTTGATTGAAGAGATGCGCCAGACAATGCATACAGCGCCGGGTGTGGGTTTGGCCGCGCCGCAGGTGGGAGTGCCGCTGCAATTGGCGGTGATTGAAGACAAGGCGGAGTATCAGAAAGATGTGCCAGCGGAGGTGATTCAGGCGCGGGAACGGAAGCCGGTGGGGTTTCATGTGATTGTGAATCCGGTGATTACGCTGGAGCCGGGCGTGGAGGCGGAGTTTTTTGAAGGGTGCTTGAGCGTGGCGGGTGCGACGGCGGTGGTGGCGCGGGCGCGGCGAGTGCGGGTGGATTGTTTGGACCATAAGGGGAAGGCGCAGACGATTCGGGCGGAGGGGTGGTATGCGCGGATTTTGCAGCATGAGATTGATCATTTGCAGGGGGTGCTGTATTTGGACCGGATGATGACGCGGACGTTTATGACTGTGGAGAATTTTGGGAAGTTTTGGAAGTATGCGGGGCGGGCGGAGTGGGGCGAGTTGCTGGAAAAGGGATAGTATGATCGCTGATTGGATGGGCGAGACAGGGCCAATAGCGCATCGATGTTTCCGAGCCGATCTTGAAAGAGGCTTTTGGCGTTTTGCAGGATAAGTTCGGGTGGGGTCATATAACGGCATCGGTATTCTGACGGTTTCCGATTTTATTCATGTGATGCAAGCCAGAGCCTTGGGCGGCTAGGCTTTGCGCGAGGCTTGGTAGGCGGCTAAGAGTTCCGACAGCGCGATGCCGTTGATGGTCATGCCGGTGGTGTTGCAGTCATCAAAGATGGCGCCGGTGAGGTTGGCGTCGGTGACGCGCAGGTGAGACAAATTGGCGTTGGTGATGGAGGTGCCGGCGAAGTTCACATCGTTGAACATGGAGCCGGAGAGGTCGGCGTCCAGGGCTTCGATTTGCTGTTTGCAGTGATTTAATTTAGTTGCCATTTTGCTCGTAATTGTAGGCCACGCGGAACATGGTGGACTCGTCGAAGTGCCTGGCGAAGATTTGCAGTCCGACGGGCAGGCCTTCGCTTGAGAGGCCGCAGGGGACGCTCATGCAGGGGACGCCGGATAAGTCGCCGGTGAGGGTGTAGACGTCGGACAGGTACATGGCAAGGGGGTCGTCCATTTTTTCACCGATCTTGAAGGCGGGGAAAGGCGAGACGGGCGCGAGGATGGCGTCCACGTTTTGAAAAGCTTCGCTGAAATCGCGGGCGATGAGGGTGCGGACTTGCTGGGCTTTTTTGTAGAAGGCGTCGTAATAGCCGTGGCTGAGGACGTAGGTGCCGAGCATGATGCGGCGCTTGACTTCGGCCCCGAAGGCCGCGCCGCGGGTGTTGCGGTACATGTCGGCTAGGGTGTCGCCGTCGGCGCGGACAGTGTAGCGGACGCCGTCGTAGCGCGCAAGGTTGGAACTGGCTTCGGCGGTGGCGATGATGTAGTAACAGGACAGCGCGTATTTGGTGTGCGGGAGGCTGATGTCAACTACTTCGCAGCCTTGCTTGCGCAGGTTGCCGACTGCCGAGTGAATGAGGTCTCCAGTCTCCGAGTTAAGGCCTTCGAAATACTCCTTGGGCAGGCCGAGCTTCAGACCTTTGACGGGCTGTTTCATGGCGGCGTGGTAATCGTCGATGGGCGCGAAGGCAGAGGTGGAATCCATTTCGTCGCGGCCCGCCATGAGGCGCAGGACGGTGGCGGCGTCTTCGACATTGCGGGCAAAGGGGCCGATGTGGTCGAGAGAGCTGGCGTAGGCGACCAGGCCGTAGCGCGAAACGCGGCCATAAGTGGGCGTGACGCCAACTACGCCGCAGAAACTGGCGGGCTGGCGAATGGAGCCTCCGGTGTCGGAGCCGAGCGTGATGACGGCGGTGCCTTGCGCCACGGCCGCAGCCGATCCTCCGCTGGAGCCCCCGGAAACGCGGTCGAGCGCTCGCGGATTCCGCACGGGGCCAAAGGCGGAATTTTCATTCGATGAACCCATGGCGAATTCATCACAGTTGAGTTTGCCGATGATGACGGCGCCTTCGGCTTCGAGACGGACCACGGCTGTCGCGTCATAAGGCGGGATGTATTTTTCGAGAATGCGCGAGCCGCAAGTGGTGCGCAGGCCTTTGGTGACGATGACGTCTTTCACTCCGAGCGGGACCCCGGCAAGGGGCCGAGGCGCGAGGCCCTGGGCAATTTCGGAGTCAACTTTGGCGGCGGCAGCGAGAGCGCGCTCGGGCGAAAAGGTAAGGTAAGCGTTGGTCTTTTCGTTTTCGGACTGTGCAAATTTTAGGGTTTCGTGCGCCAGTTCGGTGGCGGAGAATTTTTTCTGCTTGAGGCCTTCTTGGACGGCAGATATTGTCAACGTTTCGATCATCGCTCGATTACTCGCGGAACTTTGAAATAGCCAGCTCCGCTAGAGGCGGCGTTGGCGATAGCGTCGGCATTGGAGAGCGGGGTGCGAATGACGTCGGGCCGCAAGGTAGTGGTTTCGTCGGCGTCAAACAGGACTTGGGCCATGGGTTCTATGTCTTCAGTGTCGAGTTCGTTCAGTTGTTCAATGTGGGTGAGAATGTGGCCCAGGTCATGAGACATGCGATGCACTTCTTCATCCGACAGCCGCAGATTGGCCAGATCGGCAACGTTGCGGACTTGCTCCTCAGATAACTTCAAGCTGTAGCCTTCTTGCGCGAAAGTCGATATACCTTCTTCAGTACAGCATCTT
>Ga0209208_10003293_pt1 | contig 23162 bp, 15 predicted proteins | sample S1TSphfallax_3_FD_187694 | JGI IMG/M metagenome (GOLD analysis project Ga0209208, IMG submission 187694) | Host-associated microbial communities from peat moss isolated from Minnesota, USA - S1T2_Fd - Sphagnum fallax MG (SPAdes) (version 2) | ecosystem: Host-associated > Plants > Peat moss >...
TTTTTTTTTTTTTTTTTTGGTCTGGACCAATTGGTTTTCCCTTGAAAATAATGCCATGTAAACTAAATCACAATTTGATTTGTCTTGGTTCTGAATCTTTGTCTAAAAGGCTTGGGACCAATTTAAAGCTCTTGACCAATAGGAATGCTTGATTTCATTGGACCTTGCTCCTTGGATCCTTGTCAAAAGTGACCCTAAAATTTCCTGTTTCAGTAATACCCTCACTCTCAGTCTTTAACTTGCAATTCGTGAGAAATTTCCTTTAACAATAGGCAGCTTTCACAAGGCAAAGCACCAAAATTGTAAATCTCACTCCAAACTTGTAGAGCTTGTTTTGCTGCTGGCAAAAAAAATGACAAGTTATAATGCGTTGTCCAGATACACTAGGCAATTTCTGACAACTTTTTTTGTGTCATCATGATGTGTAGAGTAGCTTTTTTTTTCTTTTTGAAATTTCACCAAAATGTGAAAAAAAATTGGGGGTTAGAACCCCCTACAAAAGCTTTCTTTAAATTTTTTTGAAATAAATTGTCCAAAAGCAAGGTTTTTGGACTGGGGTCGCCAGATTTAGGGCACCAGCTCTTACACGTCACCCAAACAACAGCAGCAGGATTACAACTTTTAAAAACTGTCTCCTACCCTGAGGGGGCTAGGACAAGGCAGAAGCCAAGTTCAGCCCCATGTTTTGGTAATGTCCCCCACACATGGGTTTTTACCCATCATAAACGCAAAGCAAGAGGCAAACATTATCATGAACCTATAGATATGTAGATCCCATTAGAGGGTTCTTGCGCCTACTTCTTGAGGGTGAGAGGCTTCTAGGAGGGTATGGCTAACCTTCTACATTTTAGATGAATTTGTGTCTTTTGTACATTGTGTATCTTTTGGGTGGAACTTAATTCAATTTCTCAATTCCCTTTTGACAGCTTGGAAATTCTGTCTTGTATAGGAGAAGAGCTTACCTGTCTAAGCTTTTAGGATTTGAGGTACCTATCCTAAGGCCCATAGGCCGAGTTAAAGCGATAATTTTTTTTGGAAAGACTCAAATGAAAGGCCTCATCTTCTCAATAACCTGTGAAATTCTGATGAAACCCTGGTCTGGGACCTTACAAAATGTGTAAGTGAGGCCCTGTCCAGTTTAGTAAGGACCCTATGGCTATAAGCATTATTAACTGTCCTCGATATGGATTTACATATCGTGATGTTCTGGAATGAAGGGCAGTGAATACCTGTGCTGATGAGGCGAAAGAACAGAGTTCGCTGTGAGCTGAGCAGACGGCTGTTTCTGTGCTGATCAGAGAGAGCACCTCACAGAGCGTATCTTTTCTTCTGCTGTCGTTAGGCGTTTCGAAAAACGTACCTAAGTCCGTGACATTGACAGCAGGACCTTTCCGATTGTGACAACCAAGGAGCTTCATCCAACAGATGTCTGCAGGGTGTAATTCCCTGACATGACACTAGAGCCTTCCCCAATGTAAGTAAGTACCAAGGAGCTCCATCATACCTGATATCCAGGGCGTACCTAATTCCCTGACATGATTGTAGGTCCTTCCCAGTCTAACAACCGACCAGCCCCCATGCCTGCACCAGTCCGTTTTAGATGGAGGGCAATTCATCCACCGAGGCCAACCACCTGCAACAGTTTCATTTGGGGCGGGTTTTTAAAAAGAAATGTCCCCCTTTTTTTTCTAGGGTTGGCAACTCCATTGCGCCAGAGGGGTGCAACTTCATCTCCAACACGAGCAACTTCGTCTTTGATGCTTGTAATTTCGTCTCTAACACCATTGCTCACTCCAACACGAGCTCTACTGCACCATCGCCTCCGACTCCAAGTTAATCTCCAAGTAAACTCTACACCCGACTCCCTTTTGTTAGTTTTTTATTTTTGTTTCGCATTGTGTTGTAGAAGATGATGACAAGCAATTGCTCATTCTTGTCTTTTTTTTTTTACTATAGGAAATGACGAGCAACTATTTATCGCAATCTTTTTTGTGTTGTTATACTACAAAAAACAGTTGCATTCCCTTCATGTTGCCCTTGTAAAAAAAACCACAACAATTAGTTGCTTGTCATCGTTTTCCTTGATGTTACAAACAACAATTAACAACTACAATGTTTATTTTCGTTTCCCTTTTTGTGTTGCCTTAGTGTAGAAGGACAAAAAATAGTTGCTTCTCATCATCTTCCTTTCGTGTTGCCCAAATGTTGTAAACGATGATGAATAGGTATGATGCATCTATTCATCATCATCTCCTCTCTTCATGTTGCCTTAATGTAGTAGACAACAATGAACAACTACATTGCTCATCATCATTATCCTTTCATGTTGCCTTGATGTTGTAGACAATGACAAGCAACATAGATGCTTGTCATCATCTATTCCATTTTGTGTTGCCCTGGCACTACAAACAATGACAAATAACACAACTATTTGTTGTCGTTTACTCCCTTTTCATGTTACCTTGGTGTTGTAAACGACAACGAACAACTACATTATTCATTGTCTTTATTTTTGTGTTGCACTATTCCAAAAGATGAGAAGAAGAAAAAGAAAAAGAATTAAAAAAGAATCAAGAACTTTTTTTTGATGTATTTCTTTGTTTTGAAAGAATATTTGGTTTGTTTCAGGATGGTTCCTTGGAAAAAATGTGCATGAAAGGTGCTAAATGTGCCAAATACAATTGAAGAACACAATCCCCAATTCTCAAGGTATGTCATCAAATTATTGAATATGCATTTTCAATTTACTTATGGTCCCAACACAACCCATCTTCACTCTCCATGCACAAGTTGGGGTGGGTTTTTTTTTGTCAATTTTGACTATAATAATACCCATACATTTATAATACAATTTTTTCACATAATAGAATACTAACATGGGGTTTTAATATGCAATGCCCTCATCACATTGATATTGTGGTGGTTGACTTAGGTGCAATGCCCACATCATGTTTATGTTAAACATGATGGAATTTTTTTTAGACTTAATTTCATACCCAAATCTTGTGCTTCAATAGGTTGTTCTTCTAATGCAAAATGAACATGGAGATGCAATGGAAAATAATGAATGAGATCATGAAGCCTCAAAATGGTGTAGCAAGGTGGATGCACGCACTAATTTTTATGCAACCAAATGGTTGTTTCATAAACATTTAGACCAAACACATGGCCTTCGAATGCAACAAGGTAGATTTGGGCATTCATGTACTTGTCCCAAGCGTCCTAGGTGACAAAAACACACTTTTATGAATGCTCGTATTTTGAGCAATTTGAATGCAAGACAAAAACGAAATGAGAAAAAGCCCTTGATTAAGTTTTTTAAAATGGAATATTAAAGGGATGAATTTCAAACCCAAGCATAACAAATGCAAAAGTTATCGTGGCATTTGTTGGTATGTTTAGCCTTTGACATGTTGTTGGGCATTAGTGACATTATAGCATGGGGGGTGGGGTTCGTCCCACAAAATGCATGGACACGACTTGAAAAAGATGACAACCTTGTTGAGGTAATTCGAACAAGCAAAATGTCCTATGCAAAGGCTCTCAAAATTGCATGGGATGCATTGAATTGAACATCAAAGTCCACCAAACATAATTCAACAAAAGAATTTGAGGCAATATCAAAGTACCATGATTTGGAAATCATTCATGGATTGTATATTTGCATATTTATATTGTGAGTTTTTTAATGTTAAACTAGGTTTTGATGCACAACAAAAAGGTTTTTGTGGACAATGCAATTTTATTTACATTTGAACATGATTAATCTTTCATTCATTGTCATGCGACAAAAGCCATAACAATTTTTTTTTAAATTGTGTAATTATGGGCATCACATCTTATTCATCTTCCTTAGATGATTCATCATAAATATATCATAGTATCAACCATTGTAGCAAAGTTTATAATGAGGTTTTTGTGCATGTACACAATTTTTTTGTATTGAACCATTGTAGCCTAGCTTGTGATGATCTTTTTTTGCATGTAACCATCATTTTATAATATGGTCACTTGAACATTTTTATATCAATCCACCTTTTCTTTTTTTTAATCCAATTTTCTTAATTATAAATTTTGGACCTTCACCCCCTTATGCCATATTGCACACAATATCCCCATACACCAAAAATGGATTACATTAACAATAAAACATAATGAATAATACTTGCATCTAAAAGGGTGACCACATTTCATAACCATGATAGAACATTTGAGCAATACTTTTATGAATGAAAATTGAAGGTCACTAATAACATGATTTAAACCTTTAGGGGCAAATTGATGCATAGCCAATTTGAGTATGTGGATATTGTAAAGTTCTAAACTTCTGTTGTCGATGGTTTAGGGTTAGTCATAGAGCTCGTCAAATGCAATACCTACATCCTATGCCTAAAACATGCTAATATTACATTATTACCATTTATGAACATACTTCCTCGTTATGGAAATGAATGCATTTTGCAAATATATATAATATTACATTTAAATGTGAGCATAATCCTTTTGGTAAATAAATATACAAGTATTGTTCATCTAATAGTGATTTCTTAATTCTTAAAAATGTCTTTTTACTTTTTGGTTTATGTGATCTATATAAAAAACATAAAGTATATAAATTGTTTAATATTATATGTTTCAGTTTGATTTTTAAATGATTTACAAACCCAACAAAATCATTTATTGCCCGATCATTTATTAAAAATTAGCCATGGATAATTGGGTGAAGGGGTAGAAGATCACCCATTCAATGTTCATTTATTCAGTGTGAAAGTTGATTGGTATGGCTCAATTATACAATATTTAACAAAAAGGTTATTTTGATATTGACATGCTTAAAGAAGAAAGAAGCTACATTACCATAAAACTAAACCATGCACATTGTATGATGTTTTGTTTTATAGGTTAGGACCAGATGGTGTCCTACATCAATGTCTTTCACACCAAAAAAGGCTATTAAAGTGCTAGAAAATTTTCATGAAGGGCTAGTTGGAAAACATTTTGATAATAACATTACTCTCAATAAAGTATAAACATTTGTCTATTGGTGGCTTAAGATGAATAAAGATGTAGTTGACATGTGTTAAGCATGTGATGCATGTCAATGATTTGAACCCATGTGGCAAAGTGATAAAGGGCCACTCAAATTGATAATGGCTTTCAAACCTTTTATGAAATGGGGGCTTGATTTTACGGGATTAGTCAAACTAACAACAAGACATATGGGAATCAATACATCTTAGTTGTTATTGACTACACCACAAAGTGGGTAAAGGCTAAAGCACTTTGAAATAACATGGTTAAAGGTATTGCCAAATTCATGTGTGAAAATATTACTATTAAATTTGGTTGCCCCACCCATTTTATAAGTGACCATGGCAACCATTTCATCAATAAAACTATTGTCATGCTTGTGGAAGAATTTATGATTACACATCACAAATTAATATTAACATACGATCCACAAGGTAACGAGCATGCCAAATCGACCAATAAAACATTGGGAAAAAATTAGCCAAGTTGGTTAATGAAAATTGAACATTTTGGGATGTAATGTTAATTACTATTGTATGGACATATTGAACAGCCTATAAGGTGACAAATCAATATATACCTTTTGAATTAATATATGGTACCCAACATGTAGGTTGGCCAAATTTATGGTACCTACCAAGAGAATTTGAAATGTACCCCATGATGATATTGACAAAGTTGTTTGAGTAAGGATGGGAGACTTAATTAAGTTGGATGAAGATTGTTGGAAAGCTAAAGAAAAAAAATCCCTAAAACTATCAAAATAAAGGGAGGTAAATTTAAGTGGCATTGGAAAGGACCTTTTAAAATGCAAAAAAAATTTGATAACAACATTGTGGAGTTATCAACCATAAATAATTATGATGTAAAAGGAATAAATATCAACAAGTTAAAAGGATATTGTCATAATCGCATACCAATTGATGTAATAATGATAACTCTTATAATAAACACTAAACCTAGTAACAAACCTAGAAAAAGGCATGGGAAAGGGGGTAGATCACTTAATCAATTGCCTTGGTTAAAATCCAAACCAAAGAATTTACCTTGGACTAACTTTAAATCAAGAAATGAAATAACTATATATAATATAAAATGGATTCAAAAAGAGGATCTAAGAATTGATATATAAAAAACCCCTAACAAAAAAAAAGGAAAATCAAGAAGTTTCAACTATAAGGAGAAAATAGATAAAATAATACCATTATATCCTATAAAATATGTGGAAGTTGGTGAGAGCCATAAAGGGAAAAGAAGGTGTCAACTTTTAAATATAAGTTATGCCAAAAAAAAGGAAAAACAATATGACAAACAACATGTTCAACATGCCCACATGAATGAGTTGTGCCTTGTGTGGCCATTGGAACATTTGTTGTGCCCTTAAGAGATAGCTAAAAGAGGTGAAAGGGATTAGATATAGTTACCATCTATGGAAGGATTGTTTAGTAAAAGACAATGAACACATTGTTAAGTGGAACACTAGAAGAAAGGTGTGTGAAAGAAAAATTCAAAGCAAGAAGGCAGTTGTTGAACAAGGAATGCTAGATGATTTTTTGGTTCAAACCAATTATTGGAGAGTTTAGTAGGGAAATAACTATAGAAGAATATGCTTCAAAAAATGACATGCATTTCAAATTTGCAATTTTAAACAATCACATCTTTTGTATGAACATATAATCAACATGGTGCGAGAATTAGAAAAAAAACATCAACATATGAAAAAAATAATTCAATAATTACAACGACAGCGAGTTTTGATTTTGAAAATGCTAGGAATTTTAACCATTCACATTTGAACATTAAAGATCGTAGAGAAAGTTGTGATGTGTGGAAGTGCCCATAACATGGAGTGATTTTTAAGTTTACCAAAAGAGGGTTAGAAAGATTACGGTTACATTTGGGAAACAATCTTAATGCGAATTTGGAGGTACTAGAAAGAAAAACGAAAGAAAAGGTTTGTTCCATTCACTCCAAAGAAATAAGAACACTTAAAAGTTCAAGTCCTTCATTTAGGGTTCAATTACCACTTTGTAGGGATTCACAAAGAACCTCTATAACCTCCATGTTGATAGTACATTACAATTTTTTAGAACCAAAAGTTCAACTTGTACAAAGAACAAAACATTGTGGCTAATGTAATGAAGCATGAATGGGAGAGTAGCAACATGGCTAAACTACTATAAAGCGGTGTTAAATTAAAGAACTAAAGAAATTGCCCATCCTTGAAAAGTTGAGCAAGATCAATTTCCTTGGATGCACACATAGAAATATATGCACTACTACAAAATGTGTCCTAGTTCGTTCTGGGTTTCATTAGATTTTGAGGGAATTTGGACAGTTTTCCCTAATGAAATTGTTTAACCCCCTAGTGAACATGGATTGGTTGCTATGGACAATGAATTGTTTCACTAGTGCCTAGTGAAACAAGGTTACTCTCAAGTGAAATACAAATTTACCAAGCCATTCACTTGCTAGTTAATTAACTAACTAACATGAAAAATATTTAATATTTGATTATATAATATATAATATTATTAATAATTTCATAATTTTTTAACCTATGATTTATTGACACATGTCACTACCTAGGCTAGGTTAAAAACTTAACCTAGGTAGGTAGGTAGGCCACCTAATCAACCTAGGTACTTATTATAGGAATTCGGTAGGAGAATATTCAGCCAACGTACCATTGTTGACCACACACAACACCATTCATGAAGTTTGATCCCTTAACCTTTGGAATGGAGACAAACACCCTTATCATCAATCCATTCCACTTGTTCTGGTAATATGTTACATTACATTCTATTTATCAAATACTTCATTTTAAACATTACAAAAACATAAACTTTGAAAATTCATATCTTATTGAAATTTTGTTCAAATGAAATGATTTGAGTTTACTTTTTTTTTTAAAATTCAGTAATGTACATAATTACATTTATTTCCTTTTGAAAAATTAAAATCATTTGAACAAAAAAAAAATTGAATATCATTATTCAATAACATTTCAATGACCATTCTTTTGAAAAAAAATAAAATTAATAAATGGATTTTTTTCATTAATATAATATTATTACCTATGCTAAGATATTTTCAATTATTATATGTCTATTTTCATTAATTTAAATTATTCCACCCTACATTATTTACAGTTATTTATACATATTTTTAATTATTTTTGGTTATTTTTGGTTATTTCAACCTAGGTTATTTTTTGTTATTCTAGTTTATTTCACCTTAAGCTATTTTCAACTATTATAAGTTTTTTGGTTATTTTATGTTAGTTTTGGCTATTGTAAATTATTTCAATTTAAACTATTTGAAGTTATTATAAGTTACTTTTGACTATTGAAGGTTATTTCACCTTATGTCATTATTGGCAATTCTAAGTTATTATAGGCTATTTCATCGTAAATTATTTTTTTCTATTATAAATTATTTTACCCTAGATTATTTTTGCCAATCTTATGCAATTTTAATAGATGACTATTAATTATTATTTTATTAGGGTTATTGGTGGTTATTAATGGCTATTGGTACCTATTCTATTGGTGGCTATTAATGTCTATTAATGGTTATTCCTATTAATAGTTATTGGTTTTAAATCTATTAATGGCCATTAGTAGTTATTCTATTATTGGCTATCATTGATTGTTTTATTAGTGGCTATTATATTGATGGGTACTAGTGGTTATTTTATTCATAGCTATTAGTTTTTATTTTATTAATGGTTATTGGTGGCTATTCTATTAATAACTATTAGTGGTTATTTTATTAACGACTATTGATGGATATTCTATTAATGGATATTGGTGTTTATTATTGGTTATATATTAATGGTTATTAGTGGTTATTGGTGGTTATTATATTAGTGGCTATTATATTAATGGTTATTGGTGGCTATTATATTAGTGCCTATTGATGGCTATTATATTAATGGCTATTGGTTATTCTTCTATTAACAACTATTGGTGGTTATCCTATTCATGGTTATTAGTAGATATTATATTGGTGGCTATTGGTTATTTTTCTATTAACAACTATTGGTGGTTATCCTATTCATGGTTATTAGTAGATATTATATTGGTGGCTATTGGTTATTTTTCTATTAACAACTATTGGTGGTTATCCTATTCATGGTTATTAGTAGATATTATATTGGTGGCTATTGGTTATTTTTCTATTAACAACTATTGGTGGTTATCCTATTCATGGTTATTAGTAGATATTATATTAGTGGCTATTGGTTATTATTCTATTAACAACTACTGGTGGTTATCCTATTCATGGTTATTAGTAGATATTATATTGGTGGCTATTGGTTGTTATTCTATTAATGGTTATTGGGGGTTATTCTATCGATGGTTATTGTGGTTATTCTATTGATGGTTATTGTGGTTATTCTATTGATGGTTATTGTGGTTATTATATTGATGGTTACTGTGGTTATTCTATTGATGGTTATTGTGGTTATTTTATTGATGGTTATTGTGGTTATTCTATTAATGGTTATTGTGGTTATTCTATAAATGATTATTGATGATTATTTTATTAATGACTATTGATGATTATTTTATTAATAATTATTCATGATTATTCTATTAATGACTATTATTGGATATTAATTAATATTATATTAGTGGCTATTGGTGGTTATTCTATTAATGACTATTGATGATTATTCTATTAATGACTATTATTGGATATTAATTAATATTATATTAGTGGCTATTGGTGACTATTATATTAATGGCTATTGGTGAATATTTTATTGTAGATGTTGGTGGTTATTAATGATTATTATATTAAATGGATATCGATGAATATTTTATTGGTGTATATTAGTGGTTATTGGTGGTTATTGATGACTATTTTATTAATGGTTATTAATGATTATTATATTATAAGTTATTTTTTGTTATTATATGTTATATTATAACTATTGGTGATTATTGTATTGTAAATTATTGTTGGATATTGTATGTTATAATATCATAGGCTATTGGTAGTTATTATAGTAGGGTATTTAAGATTTTTTTTCATAGGTTATTATTTTCTATTATAAGTTATTTGTACGTTAGGTCATTATATTTTTGTTTATATTATTTTAAGTTATTATGTTTATGATAAAATAATTTATAATAACATAAAGTAGAATGACCTTGAATAACTTGAAATAACATACATTAATTTAAAATAAAATAACTTAAGGTATAGCTTAAATTTAGTTGAATAATTTAATTTAGAATAACTTCAAAGCTTATAATAAACTAATTAAGATACCTTAAGGTAAAATAACATATAATAGTTTAAGGTGCAATAATTATAATAACCTATAATAACATAAAATATAAGTTAGAATAACTAAAATAGCTTAAAATAATATAGGGTATATCATAAAGTAGCATAGATAGAATATTTTTAAAAACATATAAATAAATAAATTTATTATAATAAATTATAATATTGAATTATGTTAACTAGTAATGAAATATGATGTCTGCATAATGAAATAACTTTCACCAAGGTGAAATCAGTAAAATGCAATGAAGTTATTTCACTTTTAAGGTCCCATGGTAATTTAGGCTAGTAAATTGCACCTCACTTTTGTAGTAGTGATGGGTAGTGGCCAAGGAGGATGACAAGTGGGCTAAGAAGACTAGGCTTGCACAACTGAAGAAGTTTGAATGGATCACGATTGATGAACCATTGGTGAAGAAGTTGATTTGCAACTTTTGTTCATGACGATCATATCAACAATCTTCAAGGATGTAAAATTGATTTGGGAAAAACAATAATGGTTAGGGTTAGTTATAACAAAGAAGGAAGGTTACAATTCTATTGTTGCAACCTTCTTCTTAGGAACATAACATGAACATTATGTTCCACACTTTAAATACCTAATTGCCAAAATAAATGGGAAGCAAAAAAAACAAGGTTGGAGGCTTTGGCGGATCTACACTTAGGGTGCTTATTGTAGCAATACAAATGGTGAAGAAGGAGGTAGTGAAGTAAGCTTCCTAGTTTTCCCAAAAATTACAAAATGAAACCATTGTTGTGCAATGCACAACATGAAAGTCAAGTAATGCCTTGGTAAGACTTTCATTGATTATCATTGGGCATTTATTTTTGGAGCATTAGGCTGAAAAACAAGGAGAACCGATAAAGATTAGAAAAAAAAACTTGAAAGATGAAGGAGCAAGTCATTGATGTTAATGAAGTGATAATAATGGAACATGAAAAGAGAAAAAGGGCTAAAAATCATTTGCCAATGATTTAGATCTTGGAGGAGTCAAAAATATCTTTACCTCAAGAAGGGGATGTAAAGGAAATTGTGATAAAGCAAGAAACCCCACCTATCCAAGTAGAAGAAAAAACCAAAAAATTGGTGAACCACACTATAGTTGATAATGAACCTAAAAAAGGAGTAATCTTTGATAACATTATTGCTATGGATGAAGCAATATGGTGAAATACTATATCAGAATGTTGCAGTGACAAGGTGAAAAAATGAATGACTGGTAGTGTATACCCAAGACACAACTATAACTGAACATATCAATGTTGTAATGGTTGTACAAACCCAAGAGAAGGATGTTAATGTGTTGTTAGACATTGGAAGAAAAGGAGTAATATTGATAATTGGCTTGGTAATACATGATGTAGAAACACATCATTAGGAAGAACATGGGAAAATAGAGCTAGAAGATTATAAAAAAAAAGGAGACAACATTAGTTTAACAACAACAAGGAGTAGTAGGGCTAGTTTACAAAATTGGGACAAAACAAATCACATGCACAATAAGCGAGAGGAATAACAATGTAGACAAGGGTGGAAATTTAGAGGTTATTGTTGAGTAACTAAAAGTAATGCCACAAAAGATTATGGATAAAAACTTTGAGCAATTGGCACAAATTGAAAGACTATATAAAGAGAATGAAAGTATCGTAAAACAATTGAGACAAACAAAAACCTATTGGAAACACAAGTATAGAAAATAACATTCAAATAACGTCATAGATATTTGGAAAAGAATGTGTTTAAATTGATTGTGTGGATTTAGACTTTGGAGGAAGAGAAATAATAAATAGATGGGGCATTAGCAACTTTAAAGGGAAATGCGTTAATATTGAAGCAAATTTGGCAATAAATTGGCTAACCCACAAAAAACATGAGTGTTGAAAGTTGTTGAGAAGAATATGAAGGAATCACGACACCAAATTTTAGAGTTGGAACAACAATGTAAGACAACCCAAAAGGAGGCAAAGAATGCAAGTATTTCTATAGATTTAGAAAAGAAGGAATCACAAAAATGTCATTATGAAATCATTGCAAAGGTAGATGTATAATTGAAGCAAAAGGACTTCGTGGTTGAAGCATTAGGAACATGGTGAAATAGGTCTTGTGCCAAGAAATCAAATGAATTGAGGAAGTGTTACAATGATGGGAAGAGGAGTTCATGGTTGAAAAGGAATGGCAGAACAAGCCAAAAAAGCTTTTGCAACAAATACCATGAATGGTTGAAGGGCATGTGAAAAAGATTTAAAGAAGGAGTCAAGGGATTTGTAATCAAATTGTAAAAACTTATGTTGCAAACTACCATTGACTATAATTTTTTTGCCATTGAGAACTAAGCTAAACGGATTATTTAGCTAGTTGAACAAATTCCAATGGAATTCAAAGAAGTGTTGGAGGAAGCTCATGCATAATTGAAGTTTGAACATACCATGGAATATGTTATTACCCTAAATGCAATTCATTTATGTATCCAACAACTAGGGGAGGAAAATTTTGACAAAATAGATGTCATATTGTAAAAGTTCGAAGGTAAAAGTGGAGGAGTTGTTAATTACATATGAAAAATTGATTTCCACAAAACCCATGTATAATAATATCAAAAAGTGATGATGAAGAAGCACCCATTGGGAAATTGATATGAAAATAATAAATGGAGGGAAAAAAAGTAGCTAATGCAAAGGGAAATGTTATGATAGAAGAAAATGAAGAGTCTTTGATCAAAGAAAAGGACATAGCTACCGACATGGATGGGAACCGATTGGAAACAAAAATGAGAAAACTAGTTTGTGGAATCATAGCACGAAGAATAAATCATCCCACATTAGTAGATCAAGTTGATATAAAACCTTATTCCCAAAATGACACATTATATTTTATGTTGGAACTAAAAAACATATGTCTGTTGATGCCAAACCTAGAGGTGTATTATCTCATATATCATTTGCAAGTTTGTTTGAAGGTGGTATAACAATACCTATGTTGGGAACATATTATTGAGGAACATTTTCTAGCTACGTGGATAATCCAAGATTTGGAATGGAGGGAGTTTGCCTATAATATTGTCTATTGTTACATCCAATATCACTAACCATGATGCATCAAACTTTATGCTCTCAAATATTATTATTTTATTGGAATGCAATTATTATGCCTATTATCATTGCCACCAAACTACCATTTCTAGCATATTGACTTTCACCATGATTTGCATGACCATGTTACATGAGTAAAGCAAAGGATATAATCCAAAGTGGTGGCAACAACTTATGAATTACTACCAAGAATTGGCATGTTTGATTGATTTAGGGGACAAGGCAATGAATGTAATAACTTGCATAATCAAATATGAATACACCATGTTCCAACCAAGCGATGTGCATTTCAGTGGTGATCCACTCTACTTACAAGTTGCCATCTTGTGCACTAACATTCAATGGACAAACTAGCAAGATTGTTCATTACGAACAATGTTTGCCACACCATCTAAAGGTCAACAAAATGGATAAGTGTATGAGAGGTGAATGCATAATGACAACTAAAATGGTACATAATCATCATAAAATGAGATTAACAACTATTTTATCCCTACCCAAGTTGTATTCAATACCAAACTTCATAGTTATAAGAATTAGTACTTATTGTTGTGTGGGGACATTATAGTAGATAAGAGGGGGACATTGTTAGGGAGAAGAATTTTAATATTAACAAAGGATAAGGCAAATCAATAGAAGGACAAGTCAATATGTGTAATAAAATATAAATGATAGGGAAAAAATATAGTGAGGCATGTTGAGATGATGTAATTAAACAAGTTGATATGGTAGCATGTTGATATGACAAATTATTATAGTCGACATGCAAAACAATTAAGCAAATATAACTATTTTGTAGTAAGTATAAAAGGAATTTCGCTTGATTAGATGGGGGTTCCAAAGATTGTTCAAGAGACCATTTAGTAGATTTTTGGAAATTGTCGAAACTTAAGGGAAATGTTTTACAGAAGAAAAGGAGGAAAGAGGAAAAATGTTGCAAAGCTTCATGGTTTTATGGAATATGATGAACAAAATTTTCTTTAATATCTTTTTGTTCTTGCAATTACAAGTGGATTTTTTAAAACATTTCTCTAAGGTTAATGTGTATTGAATAGATGTTTTAATTTGTGTGTTTACATGGTATGCACCTTAGTGGAGTAAGACAAGAGCCCAACAACAATACGATTATTACTTGTAAAATGTATTGATAATAACCTCGCAAGGGTGAAGGAAATAATAGTTATAAAGTTTGGTTCAACATTTTTTATTGGTGTGCTTGCAGCCTTCATTTAGTGTGGTGGCCAGGGTAGTTTTATTGGACTCAAAGTGGAATCCAACATAAGAGTGGTTGCTAGGGGGGACGATGGTTTAAGGAAGCAAGTGATGAAAAAGGTGTTGGAAACAAAAATAAATGAAGTGTAATGGGGTATAGCCCCAAAGTTCTTCGTGTGTTGAAAACACAAATTAACACATCATGAATGGGCTTTCATGATTTGGGGAGTAATTAACCCCAACTTGGGACTGTGATAGGAGTTGATAAGCTTTAAAGGGATGTGTCATCTAAACTTGACATCAACAAAATGTTGACATCTTTAAAATGAAGGAAAATGACATGCCTTTTTGGTTGAAGCCTATGTGGACTCATTAGATAGTTGGGGCCCATGTCATGACCATTAAGGGGTTGAATGGTTTGCGATTAAGTGTTGGAACTCCCAATTTGACATGCCCATGTGGGACATAAGTGTATTTTGCAAACATGGTTGGAAGGTCATGGGGCAAGTGAAAACGCTCACCCCATTTGAATGTTTAGTTAAATCATGGTTGGATTGGTGGATGAGAGTTGGGAATCTTAGGTGAAAGAAATCTTGGACCATCAAGGGAGTCCATGGCAAATTACGTCTCGCATGTTGGGGTAGGAATTAGTTTAAGTGTGAGAGTTGGTCCACAAGTCAACTTGCAAGCAAAAATATTAACATGGGTGTGGTTTGGCCATGTGTTATTTTAGGAATATGATTTGGAGTTCCGAGCAGGGAGGGAACATTGAAACAAGTCCAAGTACAACGAGGAGTTTCTAAAAGTAACTTAATGTGGGAGCAAACAAACATTCGTGCAAGCCCTACAACTTTATGATGATAATGGTGTAGACATATGTAGACATTATTCGCTCTCTTTTGGACATTACCACACAAATTTTAAATGGCCAATTTTATTTGTCATCATAGTTCAACTATGAATGTTTTAAAAAATTTATGTTGCATCCTCTGCCCATGCTCACTAATAGATAAAACACTCAATGTAAGTGATTTAAAAAAAATAAAAATCATTGCGTTTACGTGTTCAAATTCCATAGCTAAAATTTTCTATTCTAAGATGATGATATGTGTTATGGTATGTAAGGAAAAATATTATCTACAATTTATCATTGCATATTTAGTAATATTATAATGATTTTTTTAATGTGCAAAACACAAGTTCTTCACACTCTTACTAGGACCAAGGGAAGTGTAAAAAATCAAATGGTGAATGGGGTTTCAATGAAAGGTGTAACACCCACATGAATGAACAACTTCTCTAGAGTGAATGGTTCTCTCGAGTAGAACTCAAAGTGTTCATTATATGCATTTCCTTGTCCAATGTTTTAAAATTTTCATTCACATCATGTACTAACTTGTTCCACTAATTGTACGATTTATTTGGATAATGAAGAATTTATAATGTTTAATAATTAAACGATGTTTTCAAAATATATATAAAGATCCTTTTATCTTTCTTGGACCAATTTGACATTGGTTGCACTAATACACAATGAGTCCAAATCCACTAACCTAAATCATTATGGGGTTGTAAAAGTGAACCAAATTTACCATGCCCTAATTTCATTTCACCTTCAATGAAACTTCAACTATACATTCATTTGTAATCAAAATAATTTATTAATGTTGTTTTTGGCCTTCATTTCGTACAATGTAAAAACATTTTTAAGAAATAAAAAGATGAAAAATCCAATCTTAATCATATGTGTTAATATATATATATATATATATATATATATATATATATATATTCAATATAAATAATTATATTAGATTATATTATAAATATTATATTTCAGTAATGTAATGTAATACAATATATAGATTAATCAACATATTCCATCTACATATAATTAAAATAAAAACTTATAATTAATTTTTTTTGGATTATATTAAATAATAATAATAATAAGTAAAATAAATTTATTCTATTAATTTTTATAATCAATTAACATACTATTTATAATAGTACAATTTACCTAATTTCTTAATATTGAAAAATATTTTTAAGTAAATGCATTTTAATGTATTTATCATATCAATTAATGATATAACTTATTGTTGGTTTATGTACAAATATTATCAGTCATAAATCCAAAAAATATATTATTGAAATAAAAATGTATTGTAATTCTGGAAAATAAGCCAGATTCTATTTTCTGCCTTTATTTAATAAAATGCTAAAAGATGTTTACAACAAAACAAAATCAAAATCCAATATTTTTAAACATATAAATATATAATAAATATTATATAATATGTCATATGTTTATAAGACATAAAACACATAACATGTAAAATTATGTACATACTACATATAAAGTTTTAAACTAAATAATGTTTTATTATGGGCTTCACTTGATAAAAATGGATAACGTAATATTCATCCATGGACATATAACATTTTTGATCCAATATTTTTATCATATAAGATCACTTATATATAATATATGAAATATTTATTTATTATATACTATATAATAATTTTTTGAATTAAATGAATATAATATTAAATTTATTTATAATTTGTACTAAGAATTTCATTTAAGAAATATTTATATTTTGAAATTATTTCATATTTTATAATTATATAATCAAACTCATATTATAATATAAAATTTAATGTGCATGTAGTTAATATACCATATTTAAATGTATTGTATTTTCTAAATATACTAAAAATTAAATGATTTTGATAATAACATTATTATATGTTGATACATCATATTGTATGAACTATTTGTACTAAATTTCATAATTAAAATGTATTATGTAATACAAAACAAATTCAGATTTTTAAATTTTATTTAATTTGGACAACTTATGAAAAAGGTAATGATGGTTAAAGAAATAAAATGTCTTCAAGACATCATTGTTCAAATGTATCGAAATGCAAGATTTACATGCAATTTTCTTCAATTCAAGTATTTTAAAATAATTAAAATAATTCTTTTGTGTAGATTTTGGAAAGCCTTTCAAAATGAAGTTTAAATAATTTCATCTGGGCATTATATGAGAAAGATATTACTAATTAAATTTGGCTTTTATAAAAGGTTTAATTGCATTTCAATTTAAAACTAAAAGTGCAAGTAAAACATTTAACCCATATGTTTTCTCTTCAAATCTCATTTCACAAACTATATAAATAACATCTCTTGCCTTGACTTGGCACATTGAAATGCATATGCCAATTTGAGTGAAAACTTGTTTGACCTTAAATGCAAATTGCAAATAAATGAAGTATTTTTTTGGCTATACATTCCATCTACATTTTTCCTCTCCTACCTATTTGGCTACCTACACAAACAAGTAGGTGCTAGTTTTCTACTTAGGTAGGTTCGTAGGTTTGAATCTTCTTGAAACTTTAAATTAAAAGAAAAAACCAAAAAATTAAAAATAATCCAATAAAACCGAATCAAATAATTAGTATAAAATAATATATTAGATAATCTGGATTAATCATTAATATTCAATAATCTGAGTTAAATAATTAATATTGAATAATCTAGACTAAGTAATTAATATTAAATAGTATGGATTAAATAAGCTACGTTAAATAATCAATATTCAGTAATCTGCATTAAATAATCTGAATTATAAAAGTAATATTGAATAATCTGGATTAAATAATTAATGTCAATGAATCTGAATTAAATAATTAATATGAATAAGCTGGATTAAATAATTAAAATATTCAAAATTTCCTAGTTGTTTATATGTTAGTGAATTTACTTATCCATAGCAACTTGCCGCCGATTACAAAACAATTGATGAATTCACTAGGAATTCACTAGGAAGTCACTACAAAACCTAGTAAATTCACTAGTGGATTTGGACTCATTGTGTATTAATGTTGCTAAACATTTGGATCTCACAACAGAATTTTATTTCACATGCATCTTTTCTTGGCATTTTAAATGAGATGTGATATTCAATAGAAAATTTACTATAATCAATTTGTACACGCATAAATAGCTAGCCCTAGATGTCTTAAATCTATTAGCAAGTGACCCCAATAGTTAAGTTAAAAGTGGAATTACATTATGAAAACTTTCCTACAATAATGACCTTGCAAGTAAGACATAAATGGAATCCTAACTTTGGAAGGAAAATGTTGGTCTTGATAGGTTTGCTTGTTGCATTTTATGGTTACCAATCTCATGTTGCCAATTAGTAACCATGAAGACAATTAGCTATTATCATAAACCTAAACCTATAAAGACATGACACTTCCATCAAGTTTGCCATGTGGATCATATATTATTTAGTTGAAAGCCTTTGAAAATACTTTTAGTTGATAAGCTTTGATATGATCCCATACACTTACTTAAGCAATTTCATTTTGTTGATGTTTACCATATTTATATTTAAATTGTTTTTGGTGTTTAAACTTGCATGTGCTAAATGCAAGTTCACATATAATTGTATTTGGGATTTGTAGACGATTACCTTGCCACTACACATGTAGATTAAAACACCGAGTTCTTAATTTGTTGGATTGTTCATATTTAAAGTTTAAGGCATAGAAGCATGAGGAAGGAAACATACATGTAATATTTGGTAAGGAGCAAACATTAGCAATGTATATAATTTAGTGGTGAAGGAAGTTCGTACAAAGGTTGCCTAGTAGGGAATGCAAGTGGTGTGTAATGATATGTATGAGATTGAAATGACGTGAATCCCCGTTCTTTCTTGAATTGCACTACATTTTTAGTTCATCTTCATGAACTATAATAGGTGCTTGAATTTTTCAATAAAGATTGTAGCAAGTTGTGATTACATAAAAATATAATTTTGAACATGAAAAGTAAACATATTTTTCATTTCTTAATTTCCATTTTTTTGGGTTTCAACCATAAGTAATCTCATTGGAAAATTTGAATATGCATCTATAATTTGATGAACTTTCAAAATTGATCTTTAGTGTCAATGATGATCAATCCATGGAAATTGATCACTATGTGTCAATGAAAAATGGTCAAGACCTATGAAAACATAGACCTACATGAATTGGTATATAGAAATTACAATAGATGAAAGGTAGATTTGTAACAAATTATGGAGCTTGGATAAATTGTTAAACCTTGAAGCATAAAAACTTGAACCATGCAAGTACCTAAATATACCACATCTTTTGCCATTGTCAAACATGTGGTCCATATGAGTTAATTCCATACATTTAAAAAATTGAACAAGATCCAGAATATAACATTACAATATTTTCATAAAATAGTGAGATCAATAAAATAGAAAATTGACATTAAAAAACTTGTGTAATGATTTTTCATGCACTCCATATAAAGTCCATTCAAACTCACATTGAGGTTTAAAAATTGTTATTGGACTTCAATGTACATTTTGTTTAAACATAGTCCTTTCAATGTTAGTGCGAGTTACGTTTGTTTTATATAGGGATTACATTATGTGCTTATGTTGTCCACATAATTCCATTTAGGATTTTTTAACCAAGTTCAATTTTTTTGGTTAAGTTTATGATCAATTCATCTTTAAGTTGTGTGTACATCTAAACTCCATAATGTTTAAATTTGGAGGGAAAATGTGTTTGTAGTTTCAATAGAGAAAAAATATTTTGGTGCAATATAATTTGTTGATGTTTGGTGAAAGTAATGTGGAACAACAACCCCCATTGTTGTGTTGTATGTATGGATAATGGTACCCATGAATGGGACCTAATTTAATTATATCTAATCAAATTTCTATGCATATGCAATGTTTATGAAGCCCTTTTACTTTGGTTTGTTTTTTTTGAATGACCAATTATTTCAAATGGATTGTACCAAACACGCAAAACAAATTTACCTCAAAAAAATTCATCTTCCACCACTATAATTTTTGTAAATAATGCGTGTATTCTTTCCATAATCACAAATATTCATGTCCATTTCCAAAGTCTAAGGGGTGGAAGTACATTACAATGACCCCCATTTGGTTTTTTTAATTTAACATTGTGATATGTACCTCCCAAAACACAGTTAATTTAATTTTGGACTTAAAGTTTGGTGTTTTGGTTTTAGGATCACAATTTTCATAAAGCCAACGTTATATAATATGATTTTAAATAAATGCATAAATTTAATCATTTAAATTCAAATCATTGGTATTTATGATATACACAATATAATACACTTTATTTGAAATTTCCAATTACCACATATTTATGGTCAACAAAAAATCACATTTGTGAAATGAAAATTATTAATGGTTCAAAGTACATGGAATCACATGTGAAATAAATATTACAAATTTCATAAATGTTAAACAACATTTCAATTATTTTTCAATGTATATTTACATTTTTAATATGCAGTTATATGTATTATTTTCATACAAATATATTCTAATCCACCATGATATACATTAAAAAATTAGTTTATTTCCTATTTTATTGTTTAAGTTATGTTCTACCATAACATGGGTGTAAGCAAGCTTGAATGACCCAAAAATATTGTCCAAATAATGTTTCATTTGGATTGGAAATTAATGCTTGCTGAAAATTCATATCAATAAATTCAAAATAAATATGGGAATCTTGTATTCCAAAGTAGGCTCAACAAAATCATGCAAATATATTTTCATGAAATTAAAATTAAATGATATTTTTGGTGGTATTCCATAATGCAAAAATATTTCTCCAATTATTACACATTTGTGTTTTTTAAGCATGGTTGTTGAAATGGTTTATGGAGATATGAAAAAAGTGTTGGGATTGATAATTGATGACAAGATGCATCTCTAGAATATTTTATTGCTCGATTTACAATAACGATGAGTCCTTATGTTGTAATAAATGCAAATAACATGTTGCATTTTTTGTCCATTTCACCAAATACCCTTTCTTTTGGTGAATGGAGAGGGTTTGAAGTTTTGGGTTGAGGAAAGTTTCCAAGGGTTTGGTTTTGTGCATGGTTTTTCAAAGCTTGTTAATATGTCACAATAGATGAAAAAGTTTGGAAAAGATTCAAATATGTGTTGATAAAGTTTACACGTGTAGATTTATAAAAATGCATCACTTGGTTAAAAGATTTGATGGTAGACACGAATGGAATGACATTTGTGTTGATTATGGTCTACAAAATTGAAAAATCCAATGAAAGCAAGGTTGTTTTAGAAATTTTAATTAGTTTCTTTTTTCATCATTAGTTTTTTTCTTGTTTAAATAATGAAAAATAACATTTCAATTGGTTACATGATGTTTTGTAGGTTTGATAGCAAAGTAATAATGTTTTCAAAAAGTTTTACAATTTTAAAAAACTATTATTTTTTGTTACATTATACAAACTATAGTGAGAGTGATTATATGTGTGCCACTTCTTCTAACATGGCATAATTATGAAATTATTATAGATAGTTTTTCTTTTGTTGTGATTCCTTGTGTTGAACCCATCTTGTGCTTGCATTCATAGTTATTTAACAATGCTTTGTGTGAAATTAAAGGAAGAAATTGAAATTTAATCTGCCATAAATGATGAAAAATGATTATGGAATTGTTATACAATTATTATTCCATAAAAAAAGAAGTAGGTGGTGTCTCAAATTGTTTCCTTTCATTCTTGAAAAAATATAGAAATTGAAAAGCCCATAACATGTTATTTTCGATGTTGGACCTTATATATAAAAACCTTCATTTAATTTTTAAAAAATTGGTCAGGAACAAAATAAACTAATTTTGAAAAGTATGATAAAGGGTTTTTGCGATTGATGTTGTTGAAATATTATCATGTATTGCATCTTTTGGCAAAATTCAAATTTTTGGCAATTCAACTAATTGATGAGGATTTTAGTTTAAATATTTACCAGATGACTATTAACACAAGTGAACCAACCAAGTAACTTATTAACAATGAATTGTGGATGTTCAAGCAATACCAAGTGGATGTGAGGGACATTTTTTATCATTGGAAATATTTTTTATGATTGGAAATTAATTTAAAATATAAAATACGTTTCTCACAATTGGCACAAGCCACAATAATTCATATGACAATATCATGGTAGAATATTGTAGTTCATGGAAAATTGATAATTTAAAAACATCAAAAAAAAAATGTTGATTTTTTAAAAATCATTTTGTCAATGTGGAAGCTAATCCCAACCTACAATAATGTTATGATCAAAATATCTGGGTTGCCCTTGTTGATGTAGTCTTCCCAAATCCGTCTCATAATCTTATATATTAATTCACTTGTCTGTCAGTGTGTCTGTCTAAACTTGTCCATTCCGACCCGTTAATAGTCTCTGTGAGGCCGATTTTGCAACCCCCAGATGACAGAAACAAGGTCCCGAAATGAGCCGCACCTGGCCTGAAATGTTTCAGTGCCAGGTGTGGGTCATGGTGGCGAAAAAACACACGCTCGCAGGATCCTCCTTCTCCCCGCACTAGCCATCAATCGCGTTATTAATAAATAAATAAAATGAAACAAAGTTGTAACAAAAAAGAAATTTTTTTTTTAAAAGGGGAAAAAT
>Ga0209208_10003294_pt1 | contig 23162 bp, 18 predicted proteins | sample S1TSphfallax_3_FD_187694 | JGI IMG/M metagenome (GOLD analysis project Ga0209208, IMG submission 187694) | Host-associated microbial communities from peat moss isolated from Minnesota, USA - S1T2_Fd - Sphagnum fallax MG (SPAdes) (version 2) | ecosystem: Host-associated > Plants > Peat moss >...
TAAGAGTCAAATAGGTAATTTGACTCCCGGCCATTAAAAGTCAGGAATCGACCCAATTTCCTTACGTGTAGGCAGCATGCGACATACCGTTGAAAAGCTTTTGACGAGGGCTATAACTTTGCTTCAAACCTCATCTCCATCGGAGATCTACACACAAAGTTATGGTGCCCCAAAGTTGCGAGAGTCCCAACCTTGGCAATTTCAAGACTATCACTTGGGAGTCCCAGGACAAAAAGCCATTTGGATGTGGGCCCTATGGGGAGGCGTAGAGTATACTATAAGAGGGAAGGTGGTGGCTTCCCCCAAGTTTGGGCCGTGGTGAATCTTGTGAGTCCGAGTTGCCCGTGGCTCGTCCTAGCACCAAAAGTGTTCCGACTATGCACTAACCACCTTGTGTTGGTTTTGTGCAGGCCCATGTGAGTAAATGAAGCTTGTCAATTCTTCTTAATCCCATCCCGGAGCTCCAAAATGCCCATCTACCCCTCCAAAGTGCTATGAACCAAGGAGCGTGCCCGACTCCTTACTCTTCCATTGTTTTCTATTTGGGGTTCACATTTGAGTCCCTCAAGGAATTAAGAGCGTGTCACTCACTATGGGGGGCCTAGTGGTCCTTATCATGGTGGAAAACTAGAAGTTCACTTTAGAAGGAACATGTTTGGGTTGGGTGGGAAGTTGGGTGTTCAATTTCTGTAGGGTGTGACAATCTTTGATGGAATTAAAATTGCACTTGGCATATAGTTCACCAAGATATGGCATCTATGAAACTATGTTTCAAGTGCATGGACACCACAAACTCAACTTGTACATGTTGGTGGGGATGAATTAGGGTCTATATATGCATCAACATTGAAGTTGAAAGAAATTTGGATCAGATGTGTATTTCTATATAATTGTAGTTGCCACAAAAGGGATTTGCTCTAGATGGTGAAGTAGAAGCATCAGTGGATCGTGTGGCCCCTAAAAGACCAAGTCATTATGGATAGTGTGGAGTAGGTGATACTTTTAGTTTTTGATAATCCTATTGAATCTAAAGTTATGGTTGTTGTCAAGTCTCTACTTATAGGCCTTGAGAGAATTTAAAAGACAAATCTTTCCAACATTTCCAAAGACTTTTTGGTGGTTTTTGGGTATAAAGACTTAATAAATGTGTTTGTTTTTAGGTTTTGAAAGTGGGCTTTGAATCAACCACTCCTAAGGCTCCACAGAAATTGAAAAAGTTTACAGAGTCTTATTTCTTGATCAAAGATCAAGATGATGAACTTGAAAGATTCAAGGGTGAAGATTTCACAATTGTAGGAAGATGCATGCAGTATAAATAAAGTTGTTGATTATGTAAATCCAAAGCTGTTCAATTGCAAGTGTTGTCTTATAACAAAATGGGATCAATTGTTGGTGGGTATCTTTTGCTTCACCACAATTTTGCTACATCTTATATACGATTGAAATATTTGTGACATTTAGGTAATTAGGAATGAACCTTGTTTAAAATAATTTCATTAAAGATGCAACACTCAAAGAGTCAACTGGAGCTTATATTACTTTTGTTACTCAAACAAAGCCGCATGGTCATGGAGATGTGCACACAATACTTCATTCCAGTGGGCTCCTTCCCAAGTGGTACTGCATTTTCACAATGTTAGAACTACATGTAATTACTTGTAGTTGAACAACCTTGGTGGCTTAACTTAAGATGAGTTCAAAGCTTATTAATGTAAATGGTAGCTTTTCATAAACAAGCAAAGCTATTAGGAAGATGAGATGTTGATGTAATGTGGGTTGTTATGTTTAGGCAACAGGAAGGATGAATGTGGGCGCTTGCTTTTCAAGGTGAGTACAATATACACCTATATGGCAGGGTATCAATTTTTGCACATTACATAAGCTAGAACATCTTATGTGAAATAATCACAAGGTTTTTCCTTTGCTTTCCTTTTCCTCAAGCCATACTCATGTAGAAGGATATAGGTAATAATCCCATTCCTCCTACATTTACTAGTGATGGATATCTATTGATAGGAGAAACACAAGGACATGAGGTTAATGGATAGTCATAGATACCTAAAACTATTAGGTGTCAGAATGTTGAAATTTTCAATTTCTAGAGGGTAGTGAAAAAATTGATACTATTAGAATATGGATACATCTCAGTGCTTTGAATGCTGAAATCAATTGAAACAATTTGGCAAAACGGAGAGGCTTAAAAGATGTGTGGCTTTCATTATATTCAACCTATATTAGGTTAATAATCATTATGTGGTGGGCATGAACACATCTCTATCACCAATGATTTAAACATGGATAGTGTGTGTGAATGGTTGGATCCACATATGCTTCAAGAGAGGTTAATTATAAGCAAAATGCTTTTATATCTTGTTTAAGGAGTTTATCCCTTTTTTGTAAGTACATTGCATTTCTGGACAACATTATTTGCAACTGGATTTATTTTTTTGTTCTTTGATCTAAAAAGTCAACCACAGTTTTTTTTTGGATTGGTTGGTTTGTCTTCTTCATGAATTTTAATTGGACTAGCTTGTTTGTTCTTTTCTTCAAATGCTTCAAGCAAAAGTAATGTTTTCTTTAAATGTTTCAAAGGTTGTTTTTTTTGCAACTTTCATTTCTTCAATGTCAAAATCATCAAGCTCAACTATTTCTAGAACATGTCGGGCATTGTTAGATTTTGGATTTTTGAGCACTTGACTTGCCAATGAAACTTGTTGGTTAATCATTGATTTTTTTGCAAAAGATTCCACCTTTTGAAAAGAGATAACAAAGGGCAAGGATGTAGATTCATCTTTCACAACTACATCCAACTCTTGAAGAACATTCTCCATGGCTTAGTAGGACAAAGAAAAGTAAGATGCCATGTCATTCTTTTTGTCAAACTCAAAATACATACATTTGAAGTGGTATGGACTCAAAGTCCCCTTGTAAGTAAATTGTATTTATTAACAGATGAAATTGTATGCATCTCACTTATTAAAATGAATGTCATCTTGGTCATAGTTGACATTCAAAACATCCATGAGAATAAAAACATGACTTGAAACTTGTGAAAATTGTTAGCAATTATAGATGACATGTTTAATCCTAAGTAACTAATTATATGGAATACTCATATGAACATTTACATTATCCCCCTTTATGTGTTTAATTTCAAGTTGAACCTTAGATGACATAATAAGTTTTTTCATCTATATATGGACACTTCTTGATGAAGGAACTAGATTTCTAATTTTTACATCATTACATAGTTTGGTGGATCTTTATTTTCAAAGGACTAGGTTCAAACTAGGAATTTATGAAATTTCATACTATTTGGATGTCAGACCTAGCACATATTGTTGAATTGAAATACTCATGCAAAATAGTTATTGTACTTGCATCTATCTTGTTAAGTTGGGTTCTATGTTGTGCAACATTGTATTTGAAAATAATAATGTCTTCATGATCTAAAGTTCCACTTGGAGATGAAGGCTAGATGTGCCCAGTGTGTGAATGCAAAATGGTGTATAGAAATTATCAATGCTTAAATGAGCACAACCTTTGAAATTGACATCAACTGGGAAGTGTGTCCTTCAATCCTTTAGATTTATAGAAACTAAATTGTAACCTCTTGGTTTGATGGATTATATTCTATTTTAGACATTTGCATGAAGACATATTTTCAAACTATGTTTATGTACTTTTGTTGTTAAATCAAATTATGCCATGAAAGGCAAGGACTTTGTTACACAAAAATTAAAAATTAGATTGAAACATGACACTTTGGATTTGGAAACATGCTATTTTGATCAAAGATTCAACTATCTCTGTCAACAAGAGTGTGTGGAGCTTTGATGGATATCTATTGGTGTTAACATCAAAATCAAACAATATTACATTTTTTAATAAGAACTTGGTCTAAACTCACAGTTGGGCCTTTATATGTAGAATACCTAGACATGGCAAATAATTGTTGTGTGTTGAGAAAAATATTGTTTATTTTTACACCCAACCATCTATAAATTCTTTCAGTTGTTTGTAGCTTTGAAAATCCCAACATCCATAATTGTCCAAAAGTGTTTCTTGGCTCGTGGTAGCACACCATTATTTTTTTTGATGGTGACACTGATGTTTTGTTTAGTGCTAACATAGGAAATTGAAGTGCAGATTTTGCTATCAAATTTTGGAGCACATAATTTAGTGTACTTGATGAACTTGAAGCCATGATTGTAAAAATCAAAATCTCAGTTAGTTATTTGTCATTTTATTTCAATTTTTGGTACAAATTGAAATGGAAGTTGAAAAGACGAATATTGAAAAGCCATATGGTGTCTAATTCTCTTCATATTTTTAAATAGACAAACCCCTTTGATGTTCCATATAATTCACAACAAGCCTTCAACTTTTCAGGTTGTTACATTTAGAAATAATTATATGTCTTGTGGTGTTTTGAATCTACTAAAAATATTGGAAGTTTGAAAGGTTTAAGAATCTATATATGAGCACAATACATATGCTCATTTTTTGAATGTGACATTTACAATAAAACCTTACCCATTTGTCTTGTCTTCCATCTTCCTTTTTTTAGATATTTTTTCAAATGTTTTACTTTTGCATGTGTTCATTATCATTTGTCAAATCTTGTAGGTTTGTGAATCACTTTTAGTCTTTTGAATAATCCAGGATTCAATAGTCCTTTGATTAGCTAGGAGTTGTTAGTAGTCTTATCCAACTTACTTTAGTGATTAGGTTTTGTTTGCTTATTTCCAAAAAATACCATCTGTCAAAATAGAATATGAAAAAATCAATTTATAAAACATTGTAAAGTATATATACATATCTTCAAATCAAATGTGAATTATAATTTTTTTTATTGAATTGTGTGAACACAAATTTTCCATATGTATTTGGTTTTTTATTGTACAATTTATGGCATCATCATTATTAATATAAAACAAAATATTTTTTAGGGTTTACATATATCCTCAAATTGTTGCACATGTGTTTGAACTTTGAATATAAAATCAATAAAAATATATGCATCAAAATAGATAATGACAAAATTGATTGATAAAACATCATAAGGTTATATATATATATATATATATATATCTCTTCAAATTAAATGTGCAAGTTTGAAAATACTATAATGTAACATTGAAACTAATATGCACTATGTGCAATGCATATGATTAGTATCACCAATCTCCTCCATTCGATGTGCAAATTGGCTACATTTTTTATGGGTTCAAATCCCAAGTTGAGTTCTATTCTTTTGGCAATTTAGAAATATATATTCATGCAAATATACCAAATACATGTAGTACCATATATATTTTAATATAAATATGCACAAATTTTGTAAATCATTCTTTAAGGTTAAGTCTATGACTTCAATATTCAAAAAGATTAATATAAATTACATCAAAGTAATCAATTACATATCTATAATTGGGTATAGATGTGTGCATCTTGACATTTAATAACTAAAGAAATAGTTATCCAATTCAAAGTCTTCTACATTTGTATGTTATGAAATATCAAAATGCAAGCATATTAACTACAACAATACCTAATAAAAAATATTGCCAAATTGTATACATGTTGTTAAATGACAATATTAATTATTTCCTAGTTACAACAAAAAAATTGATAGATTCAATGCTCATTAAATGACTAATCTAAGTTCATATTAATTCAAACAATATATATTTAGTACATAGAAGTATGTTGTGTCTCCATTTATCGAAAGTGCAATTAAAATTATATTTTGATGTTTTAAATATCTTTCCATTAAGTTCACATGAAATTCTTCCATGTTATGTGTTCACGCCAAGTTCTCAATATATTATGTACTTCTAGTATTTGTGAAATCCAAATATGTTCCCAAGATTCAAATGTCCCAAGATGTTCCAAATGGTATTAATGACCACAATAAAAGGTTATGTAAATTTTCAAATAACTTCACATATTTAAAAAAGCTAACTAATAGTTGATAGAATGATGTAATGTGCTTTGTTGGTTTAATATTTTTGAAATATGCATAATCTCAATAACACTATAAAACAATGAAATGATTGTTTTACTACAGACATGAATTTTAAACATTATCAAATGTGAAATAAAGAATTTGTAACTAATGACCAAAAAATATATATGATTCTCAAAACATTAAATATCATACCACAAAAGCATGAAAATAACTATATTGAATGAATACATGCAAAGTATACATTTAAGCTTTGGTGAAGTTTGAAAGTATTTGGCAAAATGTGTTATGGAAAATCATTATAGTTGTAATAGATTAAAGCATGTCATGTGGTAATTGATACTAACTAGTTTATTTTATTATACCCAAAAAAAAAAAAAGTTGAAAATAGTAAAACTATAATTGACATTTGAAAATAAGGTTCTTAAAATCTTACAACATTGAATATTTTTATTAAATCAAAATAATCTTATGAAATTGAATTGCAAGCGAAACATAAACATTAATAGTAGAATAGAATATTTGAATGTAATTTTCAAATAATTTCACATGTTAAATAAGAATTGATAATTAATAAAAATAATTTTATTTTTTATTTTAGTTTAGTAATTATGATATATGCATATTTCAATCGATATAAAACAATTGAATGATCTTCTTAAAATAAAATTTAAATAATTTCAAATGTGAAATAAAGAATTTGGAATTGATTTCAAAAAAAAAGTTTTATAATTTTCAAAGGATTATATATCACACCAAAAAAAGATGAAAGGAGTCATATTGAATGATTACATGCAAAACATATATTTTGGCTTTGATGAAATTTAATTTTTTTGGAAAAAGATGTTATGGATAATAATTATAATTGCAATTGAAGCATGTGTGGCAATTGATATTAGTAAAAAAATCAAATGATTTATAATGAATGTTATAGGTAATATTTCATAAAAACTTCTTAAATGGAAATTTATAGTAAGTAATTTTTAATTCAACAAAAATGATTAATCCTATTTAATATGGATTAATTCAAAATATTTCCAAATAATTATATAGCCTATAATTATACATATCATTAAGAAACCACTTGTATGGAATCTAGATATTTTAGTGATTATGGATTATGATTATTCATAAAATATAAGTATACAATTGCAAAATATTTTTACTTTTGCATTGTTTTATTACTTGTTTTAAATAATTTTAGGATTATAATTTAACATGTTATTTATTTGGACTGTGCAATTGGTGGTATCATCATATATAATGTGATCCAAGTCATTTTCATAAATCAAAATGAAATTAAAAGAGAAGTGAAGACACCAACGACAAAACTATATAAATAAACAATAAAAGATTTTCAAACCTTTTGATAGTCATGGATTGAAATTGGAACATTGCATTCAAATTGGAATAAATGTACATCTTCATTCATAAAAAATATGAAATGTTGTGGATTTTGTGGATTTACAAAATTACACCTTCAAGGAACACATTTTAGTTTTGTTCTGAATACATTTGGAATTGTTGTTGGTGCAACATCATATGGTTATTATGTTTACATACACAACCACTAGTGATGATTTGCATGTGTATGTATGCAATGAATGTTTTAAATTCTATGAACCAAAACAAATGTATTTGTTGTATTTCAAAGCATGGATTATGTGAAACAAATCCTTGCTAACAATCCGTTGCATCTTCAACTTCTTTCACTTACTGATATATCAATGAAAATTGAATAATGAAATAATGGGTTCATGCATGGCCAAATATAACCATTGGGTTACTTAACAATTCTTTATTCTATTGGAATTCCAAGTTTCAACCAACTAGTACATCAAAAGATGTAAATTTGGCCCTCAAAGATCTTTTGCACCAAAATTTGTCTTCAAATCCACTTATACAAAAATACATCACCAATATTGAGAAACCAAATCCACCTCATGGATTATGTGTTTTATCTTCTTCCATTGTAGAAAAAATACTTGCAAAAACTAATATTGGTGAAAGGGATTTTTCAAGTATGGATGTGGAACCTTTCACTCAAAATTTTTTGGTATTTTTTTACATTTGTCCCAAAATTCCTTAGAATTTTGATGATGCTTTTGAAATTGGAGAATTAACTATGCACAACAATGACAACCCTTTCAAGACTGAAAGGTTATTAGTTCGAGAAAATGGCATGTGCACCAATCCAGCATTGAACATGTCACTTGAAAAGACATTATTCCCATTCCTATTTCCACATGGATGTGGGGCATATGATGGAATTGGTGGTTTATTGCCTTATTTGAAATAGATAATGTCTACATCATTTTTCTGTTTTTTACATTATATTCACCATACTTACTCTTGATGTACCAAGTGCAACAAAGAATTCAATTATTGAATGCTACAAAACATTTATGCTTGGAGAGGGATGTACAAAGATTAAAACACCAGCATCATCAAGGGTCAAAAATTGATGTTCTCAAGAATATTATGAAGTTGCCACCCTCTATTCCATTAACACCACAATGGCACCATACCCAATTCAAAGAGTTATTGGTGATGGTGGAGAACTTTGGAATGCTTCATTTTTTCCTCACTTTGGCTTCTGATGAAACATCAAATTTGAGATGGAAAGAAATTAAAGACATTGAAAATCTTGCTATGTTTTCAATAACACATTTTCTTGGAATGATTGCCTAATTGAATGTATGGCATTATTTTGTGCAAGGTTGCAAGCTTTCAAGTCAACCTATGTTCTTAATAGTGAAAACATTCATGGCATTGTCGAACATCATGCATGTAACACGATTGGAGTTGCAACATTGAGGTGGGTGAAAGCATAATTAATTTAACATAAAAAAAATAACAAACAAATACATTTTGATACAATCATTTATTAGACACTTAAATCCAACAACATAAAGCTTGAAACCTTGTCAAATTTTATTGTCAAAACACACTTACATATTGCATCAAATTTATAACAAGTTTAATATTGTATAATTTGTTGGAAAACCTTAGTATAATAATAATCACCATAAGTTAAATAACATAATCATTATTTTCATTGAAATAATTATGCTTTTTTGTTTTATTAAATGTGTTCATTTTATGGTACATTCCATTCATGCTAACAATAATCCAAAACTATTTAAATTCGCATTGTACTTTCACCTAGGTTCTGTACATGCACACATCATATTATGGATAAATGACGTTGATGTTGACCCCATCACAAATGAAATAATTACAATGGTACCTACTACTATTGATGAACAATTTGGAAAATTCATATTGCCAAACAATGAACATGATTTGACATTGTTCAACCTAGTGGAATGAAAACGAATGCATCAATGTGGTCCCTGATTCAAAACAAACAAGCACATTGGAACTTGCAAATATGGATTTCCCACTACTATATTTGCCAAACAACATGCAGCTCAACATCCAATCACACAAAGGTGGGTCAAAAAAATTCAAATCAAATGTGTGATTTTTGAGTTAATTAGTTGATTATTATCATTTTTATATTTGTGTAATCAACAATCTTTACTATTAAAAAAGATCTTAATTTTATCTTTGCAAAATTCTTCTTATTTTGAACACTTGATTATTCAAGTTCAAAATCTTTTGAATGTTTTTAAAACATGAACTTTAATATCAATTCAATCATAATCAATTTTTTCATTTAACACAATTTTCCATTGTTAACATGATATTCACATTTTAGTGGATATTTAAATACTCAAAATTTAATCATTATTTGAAATATTCATATGGTTTTTGACTTATTGAACTACTTATGAACCAGGTGGTGATACTATTGTCCACGTTGTGAAGATCGAAATGTGGTGCCTTGTCATTGTACTACATTGATATTTTGGGGTGCACACATGAACATTCAATGAATCACATCTTCATATTGGACATATTATCTTTTAAAATATGCTATGAAATGTGAACCACAAGGTGCTATTAAATTGGATGACGTCAGTGCAAGAAGTTTGGGATTGATTGATGCAACCCCTTTGCAACTTCAATTGATTTCAACAACAATAATAGCCAAACTTGTATTTCCAACTGAAGCAGCCCTCTCATGTTTACAAATCCCAATCATATGAAAAAGTGTTGGTGTAAAGTATGTTAATGCAAAATCGCCAAACTTGTGAACAAAAATGAGGACTAAATCCAAGATACTTGGATTCCATCCCATTGATATATATTGTGCGTGACCTTCTAACATAACCCAATACACATTTACAAAATATTGGAAATAATTTTCTCCACAACAACAAAAATTGAAGAAGAAGACATGTTTAGGCAAAGACAAATTAGGATTTTTTTAATATAAAAGTGAACATTTAGTGCGGTTCACAAACTTTAATCCTAACAAACATGTTGAACCATATTTTTTCAACAAATTGTTAAACAATGTTGTTTGTTTTAAAGAATGCGAATTGATATTTCCTGACGCGCTCCCAAGTTCCTTGGTAGACCCACTTAAGGGTCTAACTATGTGGAAATGCGAAAGGAGTTGGAACTTGGAGCCGCTCCTGACTTCCAACACTAAAGGGGGCAAGAGGGGCGTGTTAGAAGTCCCAAGATTAAACTAAGAAGAGGGACAATTATCTTGTTACACGGTCCTGCATCCAAAACCAACCACAAGTTGGTTAAAACTCATTCTGTACCCATTTGGTGTTGGGACAAGCCACGGGCGACCTTGGACTCACTTGACTCACCATAGCCCGGACTTGAGGGAAGCCACCACCTTCCCCCATATAGTATTCTCTGCAGCTCCCCGCGGGGGCTACACCCAAATGGCACTTTTTCCCGGGACTCCCAAAGAGGAGTCTCGAAACTATCCCAGGTTGGACTCTCGGGACTTTGGGCATCCATAACTTTTTGCTCAGACCTCTGATTGGGATGAGGTCTAAAGCAATCTTGTAGCTCTCTTCGAGAGCTTTTCAACGCCATGTAACACTCCTCCTGTACACGTCGGAATCGGGTCGATTCCCGACTTTTAGTGGTCGGGAGTCAAACTCATCTAAAGCCTAAGTTATGAGCAAAAGAAGGGCCGGGAGTCAGACTGGCAGTTTGACTCCCGTCCCTTCTTTTGCTCATAACTTAGGCTTCAAATGTCCAAATGGCTCATGCGAGGCCATTTTGAACATCTGCACTTCAAGACCTTTCCAACGGTATAAAGAACACCCCAATGCAAGGTGTTTTAACCCCTACAATCAAGCTCTGAATTTTTAGGAGTCTCAGAGGACTCCAAGTTCCCACTTTTGGGAGTGTGAGTTTCATCTTCACACTTAGCCCAAAGTGGGGTTGCGACATCTCCCACAAATCTAGCAAGATCATGTTATCATGATTTTTTTGTTTGTGGTATTATGGAAACTCTTAATTGTTTGCAAAACCTCATATCTAAATATGGGAAAAAAAACTTATATGATGATGAAAAGCAAAATCAAATATACAACAAGCTTTTGGAAAAACATTTTTTTGAGAATTCACAAAATTTACCAATCAATATCAATATTGATGTTACATGTGTTGGATCACAAATTGGTCTAGTTGATCCAAATTATTAGATACATGATTATTTGGAAAATAAAATTTTGTCACATGAACAAATGCATATATTCAACATCATTTGTTCTAAAAAAAATGGTTTGCATGTCATTTCAGGTACATAACTTATTTCATTTTATTTCATTTCAAATATTAAAATAACTACCATCCAAAAATTATGCATATTTCTATTACATGTATGAAAGATATATTATGGTAATTAATTTTTATATTTATATTTGAAAACAAAAATTCTACAAAATATTATGCATATTTACTAAAATTTATAGTTGTTATTCTTATAGCTATGCATATTCATTATTTGTGAACATATTTTATGTTAAGAACTCTTGGTAATGGAAGGACATTTTTCATTTGATATTTGACCAAATATTGTATGTTATTGAAAAAGAAGGTTATATTTACTTCAACAACAAGATGTGCAACATCAAGGCTTAGTTCAAAAGCTTCAAGCATCCACAACACATTTCATATATAATGTAAAGGATATGTTCGGTCATACAAAAATTAAGTGTTGAATTTCAAATTTTCAAAAAAACTGACATCATCATTATTAATGAAATGTTAATGATGACGAATAAATTGTTGCAAAACGTTGAAACTAGATTATGGCAAATTAAGAACGATACAAATGAACCATATCATTCTAAGTTACTGATTTTGGTGGGCAATCATGCATAAATTCGAGCAATATGTCATTTCCATTTGTTAAACACAAAAAAATTATTGCCAAAAAATTATGTTTATAATGTGATTGATTGGAATTTTGCAATGTATCATACATTGGAAACTTCAATAAAACATGTTGAAGATCCAAAATATTGTTCTTTTTTAACATAATCCGTTGTCAAGCACCAATAAAAGAAGAAATTTCATTAATTTGAACAATTGCTACATTGATGAATATCTAGTAGAACCATACATTGATGATAAGACAACAATACTTTTCACACATCGAAGGGACATTGATTATTACAACGATTTGATTCTTCACAAGAAATTTCCAATTGACCAAATTTATGTTATTCAATTGGAAACAAATGCAACATTCAGTCTTGGGTGAACAATAAAAGATTTGATCACATGCAACATGTTGCATCGCCAACATTGGTTATGTTGATTGAAAACATTGATTTAAAAGTTGATGTGCAAATAGAATTAGTGGAATTGTACCAAAATTGGAGTTTGATTTAGAAAGTAATGTTTGTAGCATTTTTGTTGCACTTAATCCATTAGAATATGTGCAGATAGTTCAAAAAAAATCCATTCGAAACAAATATGATTATCAAGGACATTTTTACAAAGCATCATTTCCTTTAATGTTAGGTTATGCAATTATAGGGCACAAATCCCAAGGTGCAACAATATCATCCAAAGTGATTATACATATTTGTGAATCTTTTGCACAAGGATGAGTGTATGTAGCACAATCTAGAATCACTAGTCAACAATCTTCAACCTTCGGACATACAACCTATGTTGCCATGGATTTTTAAAAATGTGACCATTGTTGTAAATTGAAATACTAACAGATGTATCATTTTAATCTAGTATGCACTACGTGCAATTCTTTTGATTGGTTCTACCAATCTCCTTTCCACTCAATGTGCAAATTGGGTGTATTTTTCTACGTTCAAATCCTAGTTTGAATTACATTTTTAAAGTTTTATAGATGTCATATTTTACAAAAATCCCAATTGATTGGCCGAATGGCAAATTTAATAGCTTTCCTTGTGTCATTATGACCTTGGTTTCATGAACCATTGGAACAAAACAAACAAACAACCTTCCTTCATGTATATAAATATTTAAAAAATTCATTTGAACTTTTATTTGCTCATGATTGTTTCAAAGTTTAGATTTTTAAAGAATTAATATGAGATGTACCCACATCTAATTAATATAATCAATAATAGGCAATCCGAATTCCAATGAGTGTTAATTAAATTTTGGTGTTTCAATTTCCAAAACCAACCACAATATTAAAACACACATTATTTTTAGATACATTACACACCTTATAAAATTTTGATTTTTTATAAAAATATGAATTGAGATGCCCTTCACCCATTTTGCGTTGTTTATTATATTTATTGAACATAAATTTAAAAATGTTTTGAAACAAAATTTTCTTTTGTTCCTTTTTTACTATGACCATGCATTGCACATCCAATTTACTTGGTAGAAAAAAGAAAAAAAATGACCCAACAATTGAAAGGGGAAAAATATGAATACCCTTCATAAAATTGGGCGTTAAGCCTACCTCCAATCCAAGTCCCAGAAGGGACCAATTAGTTCCATTTTTTAAATAGGTTGTTATGTCTATGAAGAGTTTCTTTTTTTCTATGGCCCTCCTTTAGTTAATGTGTAGATTTGTTTAGTGCTCACCAAATTACAATTTGTTTCCATATCCTGCAACTCATTTCACCCTACTTGATTTACCACAATATTTTGGTAGGTTAAATAGTAATTATATTATTCATAGGAGTGTTAGTTTTTAGAAACAACTTTTTTGCTTCAAATATTTACATTTTGTGAGGGAAAATGGAAAAAAATTTGGAATATTCTTTTTGACATGGAATTGACAAGATTGATTAATTACTTGATAGACATGTCTTGAAGATAAATTGTGTTTGGTACAATTGTTTTGGTAATACTTGTTAAAGGCCAACTCTTTTCAAAAGTATTTCAAAGATTGGATCAATGGTGGGATTTAGGCCCCCTTTAAACTAAGAGTTAGACCAAAAAATCTTGAAGCTAATGATGGAAAATTTGAGCACTTCTTGGTCGGTTGTTTGGACCCAAGTTAATAATAACATTTTTTTTCTTGGGGTCAAAAAATTCGCATGTAAAGTCATTAAGTAAAAATCAAGACTTCAACCTTTCACAATGTGCTTTCATTCATTCTTTCTTGGGATCATTCTTTTTCTCATCTTTGTTTTTCTTAAACCCTAAAAGTCAAACCACCATGGATGCCCAAACACAAGACTTCTTTAATTCTTGTGTTTTTCATGGCCATATTTCAAGTAGGAAAACTAAAAGCCCTTTCCATTATTCACAAACTCAACAAGAGGAAAGGAAAATGAAGAAATAATATGAAGAAAGAGAAAATATAGGGATTGGTTTAGGTTTACTTTGATTTTACAATGTGAATTTCATTAGAATAATAATATTTTATTATAACAACGTTGACCCCAAAGGTTGCAAATTGGCCTCTCAAGTTGATAGGTCTTTTTTTTGCCTTGGGGCAAAGTCAAGGTCACAATGTGGTAGATTAAAAGAAATGTTATTTTTTGAGCCCTTGATTCCTAATGTAAAGTGGGCTTGAATTATATGACATATATTTTAGCATTTTCAAAGGCAATTTCAAAAGCCATTGTTTTCAAAACACATGCATTTTCTTTTCTTTCTTGTGGGGAAAAGTAACATATAAAATATTGGATAAGAAAGAATAAGGGTCTACATCACAACTTGCAAATGGAGGAAAAGAGGTGCTATTTCGTTTAGTGGGATGGGATATGTTCCATGGCTTAAGCATGGGGTGTAAAATAATCTTATTTTCTTGGCTTGAAATGCCACTTCCCCATTCATTTTTCTTTTAGATTTAAAAGACTCTCTCTCTAGGTAGAAATGACTAGCTTGAAATTTTATCCCATTCATTATTTATCTATAAAGGAAAATAATTTCTTTGATAGGGATGATCTCATTAGATCCAACTTTTGGAAGTTTTACCTTATTAAAATCAGTTTCACATTAAGAGAATTGGTTTCTTTGGTTGAAATGTTTAGATTATTTAGATTGGAACGGATTGTTTTAGTGTTCACAATGTGGACACAGTAGGTAGATGTACAATATTGGCAGGGCTAGCATGAAGGCCAACATGCTTGTGATGCATTGTTTCAAGGGGTTGGAATGAACTAGCAGCCACCAATGTACCAATTGAAGATGAGGTTGTTCAAGCCATTTTGGGGATGAACTAAAAACACATCCTCTTCCCCTACCTAGGGATTTTTCAACCCCCTTATTTGCTCCAAAATTTTCCCCTCCTTTTCAATTATCATTGCCTTCTTCTTGGGGGGGGGAGGGTGTTGTAGAAAAGAAGAAGGTGATGGCAATTGTTGTCGCCTTCTTTTGGGGGGGTATTGCAAAGAAGAAGAAGGTGACAATAGTTGTGGTCGCCTTCTTCTATGGCAAGTCTTGCACAAAAAAAAAAGGTGATGGTAACTATTATTGCCTTCTTCTTGGGGGTGTTGCAAAGAAAAAGAAGGTGACGATAGCTACCATTGCCTTTTTCTATTGTTATTGTTGTAAAGAAGAAGAAGAAAGCAACAACAATTGTCATCACCTTCTTATGGGGGGTGTTGTAGAGAAGAAAAAGGTGATGACAACTACCATTGCCTTCTTCTATGGTTTGTGTTATAAAGAAGAAGAGGGCCATTGTAGTTATCATTGCCTTTTTCTTGGGGGGGAGGAGGGGTGGGTGTAGAGAAAAAGAAGGCAATGACAAGTGTTGTCGCTTTCTTTTGTGGTGGCTCTTGCAGAGAAGAAGGCGACGACAACTACTGTCACCTTCTTTTGTGGTGGGTCTTGTAGAGAAAAAGGCAATGGCAATTATCGTCACCTTCTTTTGGGGGGGGGGTGTTGTAGAGAAGAAGAAGGTAACAATAGTTCATTGCCTTCTTCTGTGGTGGGTTTTGTAAAGAAGAAAAAGGCAACAACAACAGTTGTTGTCATCACCTTCTATGGTGGTCGTGTTATGAAGAAGGTGATGGTAACAAATTGCCGTCGTTTTTTTTTTTTGGTGGTAATTTTGGTCTAGTTCATTAAAATTGAAAATAAACAATGAAATGGTGGTTTTCTTTAATGTTGAAAGTTGTAATGGTTAGAGGAAAGAAACTAAAGAAAGCTGGTGATTTGGAAGCTCATAAGTAAAATGTTGCTTCATTAGAATAGACAATCAAAAAGCAAAATGTCGATCCATTAGAATTGGGATTTGGGGAGCAAAATGTTGTTCCATCATAATCAAAACCTAGGGAGAAAAATGTTGTTTCATTATAATTAAGACATGAGGAAAAAAATGTTGCTTCATCAAACTTGAGAATTGATTAATCAAACAATTTTTGTGGCTTAAAGATAACAATGGTGATAATCTGCAATTCAATTGATGACATCACTCCTAATACAAATTGGGAATTTTAATCGAGAAATGGTGGGTTAGATTATTTTAGAATTCACATAAATTAGATTAAATGCCAAAAAAAAATTATACAAGTTTTTAAAAGTTTAATTATATATGTGGCTTCCATGATTTGATGGAAGTTGCGAGATTTTTGTTTCCAATTTTTTTAAATTATAATACTTGAAAACAATTAAAGTTTGCAAAAGTTACATTTAATTGTGTGATTTTATGTTTTACAATACCTGCATTTTGTTTTTTGATCTTTTTATTTGTAAGGTTTTAGGGTTAGGATTCTTTTATTACAAAATAATGACTATTTTTTTAATTTTTTGGTTTAGGTCCAGAACTTGAAATCAACTAGGCCTCTTAGTTATCAACACCCCCTTGTCCACCTAATTTGGTTTAGAAGGACAAAGAATGGAGAAAGGTTGGGTCGAAATGGAAGTGTAAAGTTAGCACTTGCATTGTCACATATTGTGCCAAATGGTTGTTGACCAAACATTTGAAGGAGGTGCATGGCTTGTTGGCAAAAAAGGCCAAACGTAGGAGGCCTTCAACTTTTAAAGGAGGTCCTTGACATCAAGACAATGCTAAAATGAATGTTCGCATATTGGGAAATGCCATGGTCGTGTAAAGGTGGAATGATCAAAAGGTTGCTATTTGCACTTGTGCTGAAGCCCAACACAAGTGGGATAAACTAGTAATTATTCCAGAACAATATCCACCATTACCAAAACCAACTTTGGTCAAATTAGCTTAAGAACAATTGTTGTAAATGTTAGGTCTTAATGCTTAGGGTGTGGGAAGCGTGCCTCGAAATGTAACATCATGGATGTAGATGGATGAAGATTTATAAGAAATGATTCAATGCACCCATTTTGCATATGCACAACGATTGAAAATGGCACGGGATGTCAAAAATTAGGATTAAGAATCCATTAAAGCAAGTTGGACACAATAGTTGATAGATGTATTAGATTTCCATGAATCTACAATGATTTACGGAAAGTAAGAAACAATAATAATTAATGTTATTATTGTTTTATAATTTGGTTTCATCCAAGGTGTGTTAGGGTTTAATTTGGTGGTTTTTGGTTGTATATAGGGTTTAGGGCACAACAAAAGAAAAGTTTGTTGCAAATGCAAATTAGGTTGAGATGGAATGCCACCATCTATACACTACTTGTCATGTAGCACATGCTATAAATGCAACAGTTGTTTATTGAGATAAACATGAGATTGTAAATAATGATATGGTTTAAGGTTTCCAATTTATATAATTAATTAGGTTTTTTTAACCCTTTTATTTTTTGGACTACCCAAATTTTGAACTTTGGTCCTTTGATATATTATAATTTTTTTTTTTTTTCATTGGGTTCTTTAGCAATTTTTTATCCACCCATTTTTGTACATTTTTTATCAATATAATATTTTCTCTTATCACATTTATTTGATGGGTATATGGTTAATCATATGCCTATTATTTATCATAATGTTTTTAGTACTTTAGATGTAAAAATCAAGCCTTAAATAGGCCCATATGATAGGTAACATTAATTTGTTTATGGTTTACAAAGATCAAAATGAACATTGTGCAATACCTACATCATTTTTTATTCTAAATTCCATAAGGCCATTTTCAAATATGAAATACCCACATATAGGTCCCATAATAGTTGTTGGTTTTTTTCATTCATTGTAATACTTACAGTTTTGTCATAAAATTAATTCAAAATAATAATTAATTTAAGTATATAAACAGACATATTTTGGGTGTTAGTTATTTTGAAATGACTTTACATGTGGGTATTGCATTTAAGGTTGGGTCTTCACATAAGGTTTGTTTCAATCACCTATGGGTTATTTTAGAATGAACTTGCATGCATGTATTACATCTAATCTTTGGTCTTCATTCAAAGGCGCACCCAAACTACATATTGGGTATTTTGAAGCGACCCTACATGTGGGTATTGCATTTGAGGTTACCTTTTCATTACAGGTTTGACCAAAATCACCTATGGGTTATTTTGAAATGAACTTAAATATGGCTATCACATTTAGGGTTAGGGTTTCATATAATTTTGCAATATCCACACAAATACTTACTTTCATCAATTAAAAATTTAGCCTTAATTTTTTAAATAATTAAATAAAGTTTGTAATTAAACACAAAAACATGTATGTTTCTTACCATTTGCTAATATCTCCAAGTTGATTTCTTTCACTTTCTTTTATAAAAAAATATCTCATTGTTTTGCATATAAAATTCCCCCCAAAATCCACCTTAAATTTATTTTAATTACTATGGACTTGTAAAAAAATGTTAATTAATTTATATGTCCCAAACTCTAAACTTGAATCATAATCCAATAATATATACTTATAACAATTATATGTGTTTTTTTAATAATATTTTTTAGTTCAAATTTAAAATGTTATAATACAATAATGAATAGACATTAAACAATCATGAATGATTATTAGGCTTACATGGCCTAGGCTAATAAACTACTTATATAACTAGTATGTTGATTTAATAAGTTCAACCATTTTCAATACTTACCTAAACCATCTAAAATATTACCTAGAAGGCCTACATTAATGAATAAATTATATAATAGGCCTATATTACATAGGTAGCTTACTAGGTAGTTAATTAGGTTACTTAACAAATATTTTACTAACGTATTACTCATGTTTAAGCTAGGTTGTTTAATTTGGTCAATTTTGACACTTTAGTCAATTTGATAACCTTGGTGATGAGCTTTTGTTGAAGTTAGTAATTTGTCAAGGCTATGGATTCTTAGTTGTTTTTTTATGAACATTATTGTGTTTTTTGGATAGTCAAGTCAAGTTTCAACTTCTGAAAGTGTCAAAAACATTACATAACAACTTGGCCCTCACAAAGCTTCCAAATCCACACAAACTCTAGCATGGCTTCTAAGAGCTTATGAACATTTTCATTCCTAATTATTAATATTTTGGAATTTTTAAATTCACAATAAAAACAAAGTTCATTAAAAATAATTGTAATATACGTAACCATGGGTTAATATATATAATTTAAATTTTATATATAAATAAAATTTTATATTATTTTAAATAAATATGAAGATATTATATGTATTTAAATGAATCAAAAATATAATTCCATAATATCATTATTTATATATAATGTGTTATAAATAATAATATATTTGGATTAATATTTAAACCAATATTATACATCATAAAAAATAAAGTTTACATAAGGACTTGTGTTATATATGTATAAAATGTAAAATATTTCAAACCCACTATATGATTATTTTAACCAAGAAATTATTTACTATATATCATAAAAATATAAAATAAAATTTCAATTAGACATAGGATTAATATATGGGAGAGATCATTTTTATTATTATGTGAAATAGAAAAATAAAATAAAAAATCATGTGCTTTGATTTTTTTTAAACATGGTATAAAGTTTTATTAAATTAGAGATTATATATATATTGAAATGAATTTACAACTTTTGAAGGCAAAAAACATAAATATGAACATATTTGAAGAAATTTTAAGCTTGAATTTTTAATTTTTGATATCAACAAACTTTGTATTACATTTAAGGGTGGATTTTCACATAAGGTTTGTTTCTTCCTTTGTGTGATCTTTCCAACCTAATTTTTTCAATCTCTTTGAAAAAAATATAGAATGAAATTGTATTGTTTCACAAATGTCCAAACCTTAGAAATTTCCCCCCAATTTCATGTATGAATAAAAATTTATTTTAAATAATTAATGAACCATCAACAAATTTTGTCATATAATTAAATAATTAATAGACCAGTATTTTTGATAATTTAATTAATAATTATCAAGAATTAAATAATCATTTATTTAGTTAAAATAATTAATTAATCACTCGGTTTAATTTTATTTACGTGCATAATAAAAAGTTGGATCTAAAAATTAGATTGATAAATTTGATATTTGATATATTAACTTAATTATATATATTTTTAATAAGTTATTGAAATCACTATTTAAGATAATTATTCCACATTATAAATTGCAATTTCAACTTTTCCATGAAAAATTCTTCCACTAAGATAAGCTTGATCATAATTATCACTGTACTATTTGTTCCACAAGCAATACAACCTCTTTTCAATTTCAATGAAACAAAGTAAAAATCATGGAACTTTTAATCAACAACCCAACCTCTATACACACTTATGTTAATATATTATTATGAAATTACTTAATTATTTTGGAGTGACCCAGCATGCAGGTATTGCATTTAGGGTAGGATCTTCATTTAAAGAGGCCTAAACCCCACATGCGTTATTTCGGAATGACCTTAAATGTAAGTATTGCATATAGGGTTGGGTTATTTCAAAGTGACCTTACATGTGGGTATTGTGTTCAGGGTTAGCTTTTCACTTAAAGGTATTCAAACCATCTAGATGGGTTATTTTGAAGCGACCATGCATGTGGGTATTACATTTACTTTACCTTTACCAACTAGAATTTTGGGGCTTTGTTGTAATACTTACACCCATACTTACCTTTACCAATTGGAATTTTGGGGCTTCATTACAATACTTGCAAGTGTACTTACTTTTACCAACTATAATTTTGGGGCTTAATTACAATCCTTGCACTTGTATTTACTTCTACTAACTTGGATTTTGGGGCCTAATTACAATACCTGCATTTAACATTAATATTATCACTATCCTTGTGTTTTTGCATTTTAAACTTTTTGTGTTTATTACTTGGAAACAATAATAACATTTGTGGCATATTAGACTTCATGTGTGTGTGTTGAATACATGATGTTCAAAATTTGGGCTATGGTTTCTTCCATTTTAAAATAAAATTCTTAGTGCCAATGGCAACAATCTTGATTAGTAATTAAAACATTTATTCATGACATCATTTAATATGTACATTTGTGTGATTGAGCATTGTTTCATGCTAATCTTTGAGCCATTTAACATTATTTCCCAATCCATCTTCTATGCAATGTAACATTAATCCTGGGTGTAAAACTGCATTTGCCTTTATGAGGCATATGTTACGAATATTACATGCCAATATTCTCATGTGTGAGGTGGCATGTTCATAAAATGTCACATCACCTTCTTTACATTCATTTGTGGTATCTTGCATTGTAATGACCAATTGTGTAAAAGCCCTTTCCATTGGGGTTGATGAATTTATTGTGTCATTAGACCTTACAATGGCACCCATAAGGAGATCACTTTGCTCCATGTTCATGAGCCCATCATATTCCATGATCCCATTGATCACCTTCAAGATGTTCATTTTCATTGTCATCATTGGACTCCATATCATCTAGAATATGTCGTGGGTCCACAAACATGTGACCCATACCATGTTCCATAGTATGAATGATATCCTCTTGAGAAATGTTTGTGCATGTGAGAATGACCACAATTTGGTGTTTACACATGTTCCCTCACAATGCCCATTCATATGTGCAACAAAATATTTTAGTGGATGGGAATTTCACCGCATAAATAACATTGGGAAGGTGTTCGCTCCGTACGCCCCAAGCTCCATCACTCTCAAGGTTGGTTGGTACACATGGGTGAATGGAATAAGGGTTGCCTTTTCCACACTTCATGTAATAATGGCTTCCATAACCTTGTTTTTTATGAAACCCTTTTTTTTCATTTCCAATGTGTGCAATGGTTGTTGTTAATTGCCACATCAACCAATCTATGCCTTCTAAGGCCTTTTGTGTCAAGAGCAAACCAACGTTTCAACGCACCATGATATGATTCAATGTTCGCTTGGGTGTCTTGGTTGGAATGGGGCATTTTTCAAACACCCACCATCCATAATTCTACAAACATAAACACAATACACAAGGATGAATAACATTATTACAAAAGAATTTTGAATATTAAACCATGATACATATTATCACTTACCAAATTGATGGTAATAAGTTTAGAAGTAATTTGTCCATGCATCATTGGGCCTATGTTTGTGAAAGCTTTCTTTCACAACAACCCTCCCACACTCTTTGAAGTCATCAATTGTTTTTCCATGATTGATGGGCATGTACATCACATCATGAAGGTCTTGGAGGATTCCACCCCACACTCCCACATCTTTGATTTTTTCAATGTCACTAAATGCCATGCTTTGAGAACATGCCAACAACAAAGGTAGATGGGAACCTTTGTAGCCGGACAATGGGTGACCGTGCACAAAACTCTCTGGCCCTGTGAACTCAAGAGCTGTTCTGCCGCCTAAGTTGATCAGTGACGGCGAATCTCGGTTCCATTAGTGCAAGGGGAGATTTTGTTTGCATGGGATGCTTGGGTGTTTGTGTTCTGGCAGGGAATTGGGAAGGATGGCGGCGGATCGATGAGGATATGCGGCGCCTCATTGATGAGTGATGGG
>Ga0209208_10003295_pt1 | contig 23160 bp, 22 predicted proteins | sample S1TSphfallax_3_FD_187694 | JGI IMG/M metagenome (GOLD analysis project Ga0209208, IMG submission 187694) | Host-associated microbial communities from peat moss isolated from Minnesota, USA - S1T2_Fd - Sphagnum fallax MG (SPAdes) (version 2) | ecosystem: Host-associated > Plants > Peat moss >...
AGCAGAAAGGCTTGGAGGTGATATAATGCTTCTTTCAACCCTTGACAAAAATCACCTCTCAAATTTGGCTAATTTGCATCATACAATATCAGAGTTATTAATTGGTTGAAACAATTAACGGGTACCCACTAGTCATTTTAGTATTCTTTCACTTTTGAATGGTTATAAGGTTATTTTCAATTCTTCATTTATTATAACCATTTAATATAGTGGTCATCTCTTTGTTGTGCTCTTATATGTAAAATATTAATCATGTGGATTTTTAGCATTTTATGCATTTTTGTTAGGGAAACAAAATCGAGATAATATAATGTATTATAATAACTGAAGAAATTAGGGAAATTTTTGTGATGTATCTCGATTTTGTTTCCCTAACAAAAATGCATCAGATGCTAAAAATCGAGATAATATAATGTATTATAATAACTGAAGAAAATTCTTAATATGTATTGCATGGGGTTTATAACTAGCAACAACATGAATTGCTCTTGTTGTGTTAAAATTGAAAGTTGTTGCAATAGTTTCAATTCCATTTTTTGTATGTGTTTCATGTGCATTTAATGTGTTATTTTTTTCAAAAATCACAATATTCCCATGGCCATCATAACATGACAAAACTGAAAACTTGTGATTAATTAATCTCACAATACATTCAACTTCCATATTGTTTATTTGTGTTTCACTGAAGCATAATATATGTGGTGCTTGTAAACTAAGATCAACTATTACATGATGGTAATGTTGATTAAGAAATCAAATGCTTAAAGATTGAATAATTACATAAGAAGTTCAAAATGTTTTCAAAATTGGTAATGATAGTTTGTATTTGCACTTGTTTCAAGTCTTTTTGTTTCTTCTTCTACCATTACATCAATGTTGAATTTTTTTTGTTGGAGTGAATTTAAAAAAATTAAGGTTTATGTTTGTGCATATTGTAAATAATGTTGTGTATGTTAAATTATGTCTAGATACACCATGAGGATCAAATGCTAAATTGTCCATTGATAAGATTTGAGCATGACGTATTGTTTTTACTATTGCTAGTTGAATTGGGAATTGTATACATGTGAATAGATGATTAGAATTATGACTAACTTGTACTTCTTGTATTTTTGCTATGATAGGAGTCCAATTATTTTGAATTGTAGGAAACTTTTCATAATGGATTTTGTTTATTATTCTTGTATGTTGTCCAATTCTTGAATTCAAAAATTCAATCCAAAATTTAGATGTTAAATTTGATTTCATTGCAATTTTAAAAAATCCTTCAACATTATCAACAAGTCCATCTACAATGCAAAAATTTATTGTGCACAATTCGATTAACATATTTGGCTTTAAATGGAGTTCATAAAGTAACCCACCAATCTTGGACGTATTTACTTTTGATAATGTGAAGAAAGGTGGACACATGTCATGCCTAATTTTTTGTAGCTTGGAAACAATATATTGGACTCATTGTTTGTTCAAATATTTTATTGTTGTGTTCTTGAATTGTTTTATTTGTATAGAAAAGATGGGAGAATTATGGAATAGATGGTTGAGGTCTTGGACATATTTTGTGAATGATATCAATATATTTTTGTGTTTGACAAGCTTTTTTTAATTTATTAAATATTTCAATGAATTATTCATCTTGTTGACACATAACACAATACATCTCATAACATTTTATTTTGTTTTGCTAAAAATTGGTACCTATAAAATTAATTCCATCATTTGTTGAATGAAATACCCATGAATCATGAACTAATAGCACTTGATGAAAATCACCAATTATCAAAATATCCAAAATTTCAAAAAAATTGTTGTAGTTACCTTTTATTATATGTAGCCTTTTATCAATGAATGAAAACATTTAGCTACCTATTAATGATATTTCATCAAATATCAATTATTTTAATTATGTATATTGTTTTATCAAAGCATCACATCTTTCATCACCAAGTGGTTTAAAATCATTGATTGACTCGTTCAATGGAATGGTTAATCCTAAGTGTATAGTTGATCCACTTTGATATTATATGCAACTTTTCCTATGTGCAATCTTTAAAACAATTTGTTTTGATGGATCTAAATCCTTGTTTTGTTTGAGGTAAAATTGAAGAAGACCTTGAATAATCACCATTAATGTAAATGTCTTTCCTATTTTTGCACCACTCATTAAAAATATGGATAGGGGTTCATTTGGATTCATTTGTTTTCTATACAAAATGTCATAAAAATTATAAGTTTTTTTTCATTTAAGGAATGAACCATGCTTGAAAAAATAGAATACATGAATGAATTTCATCTTTCATTAGCTGCAATGGATCAATTGAAAATTGGTTGGAGTTATTTGTTTTTGGATTCATGTGGAATTCTAAAGATATGTTATATTTTTACACATCATAGAGGCTTGGTTTGATAATATTTGATACAAAATTTGTATTTTGTTTCTAAATAGTCATTGTCATCTTGATTTGGAAAGATTTTCGTCCATAAATTGTTATTGTTTTCAAAGCCAACTTGTTGGATGTAACTTGTATTTCATCCCAATCAACATTTATAGCATTTGTAATAGAAGTATTAAATGTATTCACAAACTTGTTTCAAACTTTTGAATGGATGTTTCATTTATTATATAAACATCATGCCAATTTGTTTTTGGGAAATTTCATTTGTTATAAAGGTGAAAATAAAAATATTTTTTTTTAATAGTGGTTTTCAGGATAATTATGTTTGTTGAAACCAACCCAATGAATGATTTTTAATTTTCAAAAAGTTCTAACATCATAGACTCTAACAAATTCAGAAAGAGAAATATTATATAATGAAGTAAGTCAATTGATGTATCCATTGATAAATGATGGACATTGAATATTTGTGATTGTTGGTGATAATTTTTTCAACATATGAGAAGGTTTCAAAATATAAGTTCTTTCATTTTTTGAGGGTGTATTCATGAATTGAAATGATTTTGATGCATGATGTAGTGGTATGAAAATATCAAATAAATAGTTAATTGTTTAGACATTTGTTGTGCATTCAAAAAAACATTTTCCATTTGTCAAATGCATTACAAAAAAATTGTTTTTTTTGCTTTACATTTTTCAAACACGGTTCGTAATTATTGTGTAAATTTAGTTAAATAAGGTGTATAATAACTTGCCATAACATATGGATTTAATATGAATTGTGCATAAGTATTTGCTTGCCAAAGTTTCCCAACAAAATTTCCATATGAATTTGTACGTTTTATGGGATTTCGTTTTTTAAATATTGTAGGCTTTTGTAATCTAGATCTTAAAGCTAATATAATTTTCTTAATCCATTTACAATGTGTTTAAAAAATCATCAAATGATACATCTTGTCCCTTGTCCATGTCCATTTCATTTAATTTGTTGAAAATAGATTGTGCTTTTAATTGTAATTTGTATATAATTAATAATGGTTTTAGTATTTGTGTGTTATGAAGTGTAGGTAATGGAAAATGAAGCCTACACATAGGTTTTTTTTCTTACAACAAGTTCATTTGTGACAATGAAGTTGATTTTACAAAAACTTTTGAACAAATTTTTTTTATCACAAGTTATGTATTTATCAATAAATGATTACATTTTATCACACTATCAATTCCATATTTTGGTGTGTCTTTTATCCACAAAAGCTTATGATCATGTTCACTTCCTCTAGCTTGAAATTCTATTATGAAAAAAAATCTTTTACTTGTCCAAATAATTTATTTGTTGATGATGATAACTTGCAAAAGCATTTCATTCGATGGTCATAATATTATGCACAAGTTATTAGATCTCCTTCAACAAGTTCAAAAATGTATTCATCATCAAATTGACATATTTTTTATGAGTGTTATGAATTTTTTTTATAGTTGAAATTTGATATCTTTTTTCTTGGTGTTATGAAATTTCTCTTTGGTTCATGAAGTGTTTTTAGTAAATCTATCCATTTGCTTTCAACATTTTTGAAAGTAACAAAAAATGTTGGGGATCTAAGTTGACAGATCGTTACAAAAACATCTTTTCTAAGTCGATGTAATTTTTCTAGAGAAATGTGAATACTTCAAAGTTTTCTATACCACAATTCTAATTTTAATATGTTATCTAAATTCAGTTTGTCAACAACATCTTTAGCATTGAGATGCCAACCTTGTAATTGTGCTTTTTGAACATGAACCCAAGATGAAGATATTTTATCTAGTGCTTGATAATTTTGCTTTTGCTATTTTTTTATAAAAGCGATTTGCTTGTAATTCATATGATCGTGTTTTTCCAAAAAAAAATGGGATAGTTATATTCTTCACATTTGACATCTTGAAACAATCCTAATGGTTGGTATTTTTCATTAGGAGCCACACAAACATGGCTTTCATATTATTGGTCAAATATTTGTTCAACTTCTGAAAATATTTGCACCAAGGAATCTATTGGTGCATTTTTTATTATTTCTTCAAAATTATCCACATCATCTTTATTTATATTATTGTCAAATTATATAACATCATTTACTTTTAATATATTGTTTGATTCAAATAAGGTTATTTAATAATTTCTCATTTGAACTTTTGTTTCTTTATAAAATGGGGTGTCACAAAGATCACGTAATGTTTTCATTACAATTTTAGGTCAAACATAACTATACAAATAAGGAGATTTGTATTCCAATTTTCTTTTGATGCAAACCACAATTGTTGATTCATGAGTTGTATGTTGAGGTAAAAGAATTTACATTTTATTAACATTTGCTGGAACATTAACAATACTACTTCGAATGTCATATTGACCTCAACCATTCAATTGATAAATTTGTGCAAATGTCATTCAAGGAGCTACAAGATGTTCTAATTTATTCAATATCATAACATAAGGGATTTTGTTTTCATTATAAATGTGTTGACACATCAAAATAACATCCTCAATTTTGTATTTATTGATTAGTTGTTCACATCTCTTACAAATAAACATGTTATCATGTTGTAAGGTTTTGTTGATAGGAATAATTGCTGTTATGATTTTCAAAAATGTTAGAGTTAATTGCATCATTGGTATTTGAACTATAATCTTTGACAACATACACATGAGTATTTTGGTGTATCTTTTATATCATTAAGATATTTTGTGATTTTCTTCCTCACAATTTGGGATCTATTTTCTAATGTTTAATTATGTTGCAATATTTGGTTTTCATTAAAATTCAAGTAAGAATGTAAATGTTGAAAATTTTTAATTATTTTTTGAAGAGAATCATTTTCATTGTGGATTAACATATAATGTAATGTTGTCTCCATGGTAAACTTGACAATATAAATAGTGGTCATTTTTCAATCATTTGAACTGAGTTTTATGTGCCAAAAGAAGGGTGGGGCACAAGATTTGTTGTCCCATCCTTCACATCTAAAACAACTTAGACTCCTTGAAGGTCCAATGTGTAGGGTAAAGTCTTAGGGTGGGGGCATTCCAAAAATAAGGAGCTGAGGACAAGGCTGTAGTTGAGTTTGGCCCCACGTTTTGATGAGAATATGGGCTTTATCCATCATAAAACACAAGGGGAAGATTATCATAAACCTAAACATAAGTTGATCATGAGGCAAGATGGTCAGGTTTTTCATGTGTACTCCTTAATAATGGGAGGGATCTTGCATGTATAAGGAAGGATTAGGTGTAAAATTTTCTTCCATTTTTTAGAAGGGATATTCACAAATATAAGGTGCCCTCCAAATGCAATAGGAAATTTCTCTGAGTGGTTTAGGCGCTCATATTGATCCACTTATATAACATTCTTTAGAGATTGGTCATGAGTAATTTTTCGACCCACTAGTGTGTCTAGCGATTTTATATTCTTTTAGAGTTGGGTTTTTGAATCTGTCTAGGAATGTGTGGCCAAGTGCCATTTTTTGCTATGGTCATTCCATTGCACACATGCATGTATGTATTTGTGTCTATTGAAGATATCGTAATTAAAAAACCCTTGTTCAAAGTACTCTTTGGTAAGCTTTGTGACTTGTCATATTACATATTCATTCACACTTTGTTTGAATTGGCAATTCAATTTGAAAACCAAATAAGAATCTAATACCCATCGATGCATTACACTAAGCCAAAACTATTATTACAATTGATGTCAATTTCACCATCTAGTATAGTGAGATTGATATTATCCAACCCAATGCTTCATCATACATCAATGGCCACTATATTCTTCTTGTATTGGCTATATACCTGAGTATGCAGAATGATCTAAATTACTTCAGCATCAATTGTTCGCTTTTGCCCCCTTGTGGCCCACACACTTCACCCTTCAAAAGGAAAACCATCCACATAAGTGAGAATAAACACGTGGGAAGAAAAACCATACAAAACAAAAAGAGCTTAAAAAGTCAAAAAAAGAGCTACACAAGAAGTGAAACATGTGAAGGACAAAAGACTCTTGGTAGAACAGAGCAATGTTAAGTGTTGCTATGCATTCTTCAAGATACAAGTTCAAATTGAGAGATTGGATTCCGAACCTTATCAATACCCACTAAGTGGGAGGTAGATTCATTGTACAAACAGTCCAGGTGACATGAATTGGCCAGGACTTCCAACGCTAACAATATCATTGGTGTGTGAAAACATCACAAGCCAACACTCAACTTGCAAATGACCTCTGTACTCATTCTGGTCACCAGGTGAATGTATATGTTACAATTCTGGTACACATGGAATAATCATCCAAAACGTGAGGAAGCAGTAAAATCAAAACATTTAAAAGGTGCAAAACATTTGCCTAAAAAGACTGCTTCCTTCTCCTTGGTCACAAAATGAAAAATCTGTGTTCAAAGATACTTGGGGAAATAGTAACTTTACTGGAAGCATTGGACAGTGCAAAGAAGAGCTCAGTACTGAAGGTCAATGCATGTGATCCTGTCTCCTGGACTTGAACTGTCAGATACGGCGATGCCGTTTCTGGTTTAACTTTTCAAAAAACTCATGGATGTCTGCACTAGTCACTGTCTTTCCTGTTTCACCAAAAGGAGCCTGTGGGCCACAGAAATGAAACAAGTGGGTTCAGATGTAAGCTCAAAAAGAATCAAGACTGCTTTTTAACCCACTTAATATCATCTCCAAATTGCATGAGTGAAGCTTGCTGATACCAGCCAGAATTGATAACCTGGAAATAATGTTGAAGTTGTTTCCAATTCCTAGTCTATTTGAGAGGCTAAACAGTTCATAACTAATCTGTTACCTAGTTGATCCTGTGCTGATTGTATTGCAGGGAACTTAGAAAGGGAGACTAGGATTTTGCTTCCTTGTAGACTCTTCTTCATGACAAGTTCTTAACAAATTACTAGCCTTTCTCCCCATGACTCAGAGAACATTGGTTTGCAGGGAAGGGGACTTACCAAAAAGGCTTGAAGTCCAGAGGTCATCTCATTCAGACCACGAAGAATTTCAATCTGCTCGATATGACCCATTTTCTGCATGAAATTTGATTCTGCACCTTCAGACCGTGCAAGAGCCTCCTCTCGCTTTCGCTTTCCTGTGGCCTCATATTCCTGCAGTGTGTAATGGACTCATTCAGACTGTATTTTAGACAAGACATAACAAAATGGTCACAAAGCTTAATTCATATAGAGATGGGGTTCTCACGAGGTTTACAAATGAGCATAGACTGTGCTTAGCTGTTGGCAAACCACACAGAGCTTTGAAGTGTTCTTTGACCAACTTGGGCTATCTTTCTGTTTCACATCTAGGCTTCATTCAATGAACAAACTATGTGCTCCACACAACTAGAGACATTGCAGATAGCTTTTCAGACTCTTACCTGCATGGTGTCATCTCTATCCAGAAGAAAACTGACCCCTTTCTCTTCATACATATTCAAGCAATGAGGACACTGGCAAAGCTTAGCCCTCCAGCCGCTGCTCAAAAAGAATGGCCCAACAGGTTCAGGTTTGGGGCCCTCTGCCACCTCATCAAGGGTGCTCAAACAACTGGATGTAGCTTTCTGGAGGTGGTGAAGAGTTGAAGTTTGCTTTTGTTCAGTGATTGTTCCCAGCTTACAGTCAACAACACATTCCCCAGAAATCTCTGCATTTGAAAGTTCTGCTTGGGCAACAATAGGAGTTACATTCTCTTGCTTGGTTCCATTGAGATGAGGAAGTCCAGCAACATTGTTTTCAGTGTTACCTGTGACATGAGGACTGACATTAATTTACCACACAAGTGGGCATGTCATCTTAAGACCATGACAAACATCCAGAGCCAGCACCCACATGTCACCATGAAGATGACTCAACAAGGAACCCATGCCCAGAATCCTGATATGAACCATGTACAAAAAGCTAACAGTTTTGTTCTGGCTAATTATAAGCTAAAGGAAGCTTAACATAGCAGCTTATTCTTATAAGCAAGGGTGTATCGCAAGACCCTTCAATCTGAGTTTTAGTGACTAATTCAGCGGGTTCTGTCACTAACCTCTGGAAGTAACTGGCTCCACAGCTTCAACAGGATCTTCTGCTACATCATCAATTACTGAACTGGGAGGAATCAAAGCCTTTGGATACTGAGAGATGAAAGAGCAGCGAGGTACACAGGCCTGGCACACCAGTTCATCATACAAAGGCTCCCCTTCTTCATCTTTTGGATACTGCAGCACAATCACAAAGTAAGCTCATGACCATGCCCAAGTGTCACCAAAGATCCCAAGCAGTAGGATAAGCAAGTTGCAATCACCACTCCCTACATGTTAATCAAATAGTCCATGATTTTCACAATTCTGGTGGGTTCAATCACAATTGGGAATTTATTGTAGACATAGACTCTAACATGACAAAGCAGCTACTTTTTAATGAACATTTCTTGACAACAAAAACCACTGAACAGAACCTGCAGGGAGGGTGGAAGGCCAAGATGGTGCTCATGAAACCAGTCCTCACAAATGCAGCACTGCAACATCTCGCATTGTTCAGGTAAATCTGGATCTGGGTGTGGCCGCTTGCATATGCAGTAGACTCCCTTGTAGTTTTGGTTGTAGATGTTGCATGAATTTTCAGATTCTTTGTTTGCCTGCAGCCGGCATATGCCAACTCCAAATTTTGAGTTGCCACAATCACAGCGAAATCGCCGCCGTGTCCACAGCTCCAATACCTGTACATGCTTCCAAACCGTTAAAACCTGCAGCTGAAAACTCAGTTTGGAAGGCAAATGGCTCAGAAAGGAAAGAGACTAAAAACAAAATCCAAAATCCTGAAATGAAGTAGCATTTTGGCTCCTGATAGAGCCCACCCATGACTGGGATATTGGTCCTATGCATCATATACTGAATGTATTCACATTTGAAACCCACAAAGGACACATGTAGTGAATAGCACAAGGGAGACATAGCATACATCATGGCCTTCATGGCAAGATAAGGAGCAAGCTGTGCAGAATCCAGCATTTCCATCTGGTGTGCAAGTTCGACAAGCAAAAATAGCCTGCCGGTTCTTGTATCCCTGGCTGTATGTGCACTCCGTGCCTTCATCTCCCCCAAGTATGAGATCCACTTCCTACATCCCACTTATTGCTATGTCCATAAGCCCAAGCTGTTTTTACAATGTGGCAAGCATAGTGACATCAAAAACACAAACCCTATGATGCATCAGATGTTAGAGCAACTCCACCAGTGCTCAGTATGTGACCCTGCAAATTAAAATTGGATGGACAAAACTCAAAACATGCTGGTTTGGCTCAGCAAAATGGTTTTGGCCCAACATTTTTGCACAGTTTTCTGAGGCTGGTAAAAAGGCATAACAAAGCATAACACCTGCCAGCGAAGAGTGTAAGAAATATGATATGACTGCTGCTCCTGCTTCTGATTGGCCAATCATAATAATTGGTTTAGGTGGTTTGCTATTAGTAGTCTCCCACCTATTTGCAATCCTAGCTTCAGTTTTATGGGTGGGGTTGGAAAAAAGTAAATAACTAAACTTGGATGTGAGAAATACTTTTGCAGGGTCAAAAACAGAGCACCGCTGGAGATGCTCTTATTCCCCACTCCTACAAGTACATTACTCCCTTCTCTTTAAGAAATGACACTCCAATCTATCCACTTGCATGAATGCAATGCAACTCTTCTGTACAGTAAATCCAGCCATATATACTAAGACAGATTGATGGCAGAGAAGGAATTTCAGATCGAATTTCCCTGCAGAACTCTTCTGATGAACTAGCCTGCAAGAAATGTGGTATGCCATGCCCAAACCCTAGCCACTCACTGACTTCGGAAACTCAATTACATCATCATTGCCAGAATACCCAGATCACAAGTGCGGTGACTAGGCTGCGGAACATGGTTGTAGAGCAGTGGCAATCCATAATTTCTTGCAAAAAAAATCATTTTCCAAAGGACTCAGGGAAGCCCCCAAGTGGTTCATACTCCTCCTAAAACCCTTCCCAGAACACTCCACAATTGTCGATGTTAAGGACCACTTGCAAAGCCACACACCATGCGCGTAAACCAGTAGCCTATGTGCTTGATGCGAGCAGACACACAGAGAGATGGAGAGACACACAAGAGACAGGGACATTTACCAATTCCTCGGCTGCTAAACCATGCATATACTCCCGGAAATCGACAACCGCTTCCTCCTCCCCATTGCCGTCTTCCATTGCCTTTGTTTCCAATTGCTGGAAATACCAATCTCCTGCAGATGGGCGTACAAGTCGTCGCAGAAGCGAGGCGCACGCGAAGAGCAATGGCGCGAGCGCAAGGAGGGTTAGTAGTAACAAGGGCGGGCAGGGGAGAAGACGACAATTCCAGCCCAGAACTACCTCACCGCTTCCTAACCTGTTCTCGTTGGAACCGTCGACTTGACCATCCAAGTAGCGTGTAATACGTAATGAACTAAGTATCAATTTAAAGTTCGTGCATTTTCCAAAAGTCTAAAACAACTTCTCCCCTTTCTCTTTAACAAGTGTAAGTAGCCTACTAAGTTTAATAGCAGTTTTTTTTTTAAATTCTCCTTTTTTGGTTCCTTTTTGGCAAGGTGAAAATTTCAGATATGATAGAAAGCAAGTAGCTAATTGGATATATTTCAGAAAAAAAATCAAAATAGAATAATTAGCAAGATTTAGTTTAACATGCAAACAAAAATAAAATAGCTAAGTAGTTTCAACCTTGAATGCACTACTTACTTAATTAAATTTACTTATTGACTGTTGGTAGTTTCTACAACATGAAATTTAATGAAACTAGAATAAATAAAATTTAAAAACTGCTTGTTAATTATTGGAGAACATTTTGCATGTTTTAATTATTTTACTAGTGGAAATCATTTTTAAAAATTGTTCGCAAATTGCAAACCTGAAAATTTCAATGGCCTATTGCATTGTTGTTGGCAAAGCCAAAAAATGCTAACTAGTTAAATAATTAAATCTCAGTTGGAAAAAAATCATGAAGGTGCTTAAGATTTTTGACTTTCATATTTTGAACATCGCCAAATTTGGCTAAATATATGTATGGATGATCGCCACTTGAGCAACATCACAATTGTTTTTTTAAAAGTAAACTAAAATAATTTTCACTGTGTAAATGCATTAAAACTCCTTGTTTTTTGGGCTATAAATTGAAACGTAATAATATTAAAATGGGGAAGAAAAAAGAGATGCGAAAAGCTTTTTCTTTGTTTGTTTGTTTGTTTGTTTGGAGTTTTTGTGTTTTCAGCTGCTTTGGTTTTCTAGGGGTTATTTGGGTGCTTTGTTTTTGGCGTTGTTGGAGCTGATTTGATATTGGTTCTTGGAGCTCCAAGACCTAGTTGTTTTTGTCCTCTGGGAGCTACTTGTTTTTGTATGTCGTGGAGTGGAGCTGCTTTTTGTTTTTTTGGGTTTCTTGAGTGCCAGGGGTTATTGCAACATGTAAACATAAACAAAAATTGCTTCAAAGCTTCACAAGATTGGCTTCTCCTTGGCTTCCACATTTGCCAAGTCCTCTGGTGCTTGAAAGCTTTCAGATCTGCTTCTTACCGGGGAGCTTGAAGATGTGTAAGAGGGGAAATGTGTTTCTAGACTTCCAGTTATGAGAACCCATAGTTGCAATTGATCCTCAAATTCGTGTCTTGCAAAAGTTCTGAGTTGCAATTGATCTTCAAATTACTCGTCTTTCACGAGTAACTACTATTAGTTCAAACTTGACGTCTTGCAAAAGTTGTTTCTTGCAATCTTCAAACTCGAAGTCTTGCACTAAAGTTGTGAGTTGCAATCTTCTACAAAATCGTCTTGCAAGAACAAGTAAATTGAAAATGGAATAATTATTGGTTGAATGGAGATGGCGATGGAGATGGATATGGACATACAATGGATTCTTCGTCATCGTTGTCTCATATGACAAAAGTATTGTGAAAAATGCGTGCAAGGTTGAAGAAGATAAGGTGTTGGTAGTAGTGGTAGAAAAATCTTCAAGCAATTTGTGCCCAGGAACTGAAGAAAAGACCATTTTGTTTTGTGGAACTCAGCAAACTGATCAATAACAGAAGATCTCAATTTAGAAAAGAACCCCCCAACGAAAAAACACACTCACACACGAAGCAAAGGGGGATTCAAAAGGTCGAGTGGCGGCATCTGAAGAAGAAGTAGAGGAAGAGAGGGCTCGCATTCGACGCCGTCTGCGCGAAGAGCAAGATGCCGAGTATCAAGCTACCCTCGTCAATGATCAGGTTTGTTTTGTTAGTACTCAGTGTTTTTCCAAAACGTTGTATTTGATTGACACATGCAGACATAGATGCATTGAAGAATTCCATGCATGAGGGAAATCTTTTGGAACCTTCATCTAATCTCATGAGAAGCAGCAGCATCAGCAAACATGATTGAGGATTTATTTGAAACTTGTACAAAGTTCGCATTGACAACAGAGGTTTCAAAGCATCCCAAGTATGTGTGTTTGTGTGTGTTTCTCTTCTATAATGGTGAGCTGGAGCAGGAAAGAGATTACAGAAGACAACAAAAAGCGCTGCGTGCGGCCAGGAAGAAGGAGGAGGAAGAAAAAGCTGCTGCACTTGTTGCCAAGGCTGCTGCTGATAAAGAAGCTGCTCTTGAAAGCCGGCGATGCCATAAGTTTGCTGTCTTGAGCCCTGAGCCTGATCCTGGCTCCAACATCACTAGGGTAACCTAAGATTTTTTGCCTGTCCAGAGCAGAAATTTGCACAAGATTTGGAAGAACTTCCACAGCATCAATTTCACGGAAAAACAACTGATGGAAACTGATGTTTATGCATCTGAATCATGTTAGCAGGTTCGAATACGATTGCCAAATGGTGAGCACAGGGAGCGGCGATTCCACAGCAGTGCAACTGTGCAGACCATCTATGACTTTGTGGATTCTATTGTCTGCTTTGATGTGTTAGCATACAATTTGGTGTCCAATTTCCCACTCATTGTCTACACTCCGAGCACCCACAACTGTACTCTCAAAGATATTGCATTGCACCCACACGCAAGTCTTTTTGTCCAAGTTGATGATGATGATGATGATGCTCCTACTGCTGCTGATGATGATGACAATGATGATTCTTAACTCTTTCTTCTTAATTCTGTGACCTGCTGCCTACTGGTGCAATAGTTTCTCTAAATCTCAAATGGCAAATTGTAATAGTCAATCTCATCATGATCAGAGTTCTGTTTCAGAAGTTATACACCACTTAGCAATTGGAAGGTCACCTGCTCATTGATGGGATCTTTAGGTTGCAAATTGCATCTGAATTGCACACATGCAAAGAACAATACCTGTAGATTTAAGGTGTTCTCCACTTACATAAAATATAGCCAAGTGGTTTACAAAGCTGGTGGAGTATGTCAAACAATAGAGCAAAGACATGGGAATCTTGCCACGAAAGGAAGCAAGAGCTTTTGTTGCTGACCTACATCTGACCTACAACCAAAGCTCCTTCCAGCATTTGCAATTCTCTATGCTTTGCAAACTTGAAGATACTTGTCTGCTTGTGCATGTAATGGAGTACATGTATGCATAGGCAACTGAAAACATTAAGCCATTCAGCTCTGATTACTCTGATACAGACACAATGAGTAAGCAAGAAAGAATGTTTCACAAAAATTGTCCAATAGGAATGTGAAATCAGAATTCATAGTAGCAAACAGACTTGTGAGGAATTGGAAGAGTTTGTTTGGAGAAATCTCCGGAATGTAAACTTGTTGACATCAAAGCTCTCACTGTATTGAAAGCATACATCTACCTAATAGTGTGTGGTTGTGGAAGACACAGACTTTCAGAAATAGGCATAATTTTATGGTCTTGTGTGTTCAATTGGTACAAAAGGAGCCACAACTAATCACTTAGGTGACTGCTTAGAAAATGGTGGGTTTGCTTGCAGATTGGTTTGGTGATAAAATAGACAACCCATGATTTTTACAATGACCAAAAATACTCATAATAGCAACATTTGCTGCATGACCAGTGACCAAGCTCTCAAAAGGTGGCCTCTTGGAGTTCACAGAAGAACAAAAAATATGTACAGTATCCTCCGATATTACATAAAAATCACTAACAGAATGTGCAAGAAGAGGAATCCAAATTGCACAATATAACTACTGCAATTGATTCCACATTCTTCTCATGTACAAATTGGGTGGTTGAATCAAGAAACTTTCCAGCATTTCCTTTGTCAGCAATCTCTTACATATACAGTCAGAAATGTTGGAAAGGATCCCAGATTTGAAATGTGGATGAAGGTCTCAGCAGAGACTTGTGTCATCTTTGTGTTTTCCACCTCTGTGAAATTAGGTAACTGTAGATACAAACTAGGTGTGTTTCTTCACACTTTTGAACTTGAAAAACTTGAAAAACTGTTGCAAACCAAATCTGGTAAGTTTGTTAACCTCGTGAGGTTCAAGCACTAATTCTTCCTCGTTGGCAACATTCAACCTGGAATTTTGATGTTCAGGGCCTGAACTTGAGGCGTCATCATGAGTCTCTGAGACTCTTGCCAAGGACTCAGAGGCAGCAGCTACTGGCAACATGGGACGTAGATGTTCACCTGGAGAGGTCCTTATTGGTTGCAGAAGAACTGCTGGTGTCAGAACATCAACCGGCCTTGATTGAGTTGCACTTTGCTGAGGTGTTGCCTCTTCAATGTTCTCCTCCTGGGTGTTCTCAGTAACCACATCTGCCAAAACTTGAACCCAAGGTGACTCTGCTGCTCTCCACAAGATCATCATTGCGAGCATGTCGACCATTTGGTGGAAGGTTATGTGGCTGTAATATACCCCAAATCTCTTGAGCTCATTGTCTAGTACCTTCACATCTCTTGCATTGTTGGGTTTGTACTTCTTTTGCAGCCAAGTCTTTAAGCTGGCTACTGTCACAGTCTTCTTTGGAGCAAGCTCTATCCACATAGCAAAGAAGTCAGTGCAACCTATCTTTAGGTCAGTACAACCTGTCTTTGAACATGGCCGTGGGAACAATGATGATGTGTATCTGAAGTCCATGTGCTTTTCTTTACAGATCACACAATTGTACTTCAAATACATCAAGGAGTGTACGAGATGCTTCATGACACCAATCAACAAACCTTGATCCGACCAATTCTCCTCAGGTCCAGTACTGCTGCTGGTTTCTGACCAATTCTCGAGATACTGTTTCACAACAAAGGGAATGAAATAGGTAAGTGCTATTGAACATCTGGTATCAGGGTTGTTCTCATGTTCCAGGCCTTCTTGGTAGGCAGAAACTCGATAGCTCCCAGGCCTTACTGGTCGGCTGAAGTCCTGCTGGTCAAGAGATATTTTAACTACAAGAGGGCAGGTGAGAGAAATCCCAGTTGCCCACAATGCCAAATCATCTTGCATAAATGCTCCAACTTGAATCATGATTTGCACGGTCCAACTGTTCACATTTAAATCCAATTTCCACAATTTGTACAGGTTAACATCACATGTATGATAGGTACATCTTCCATGTACTTATGATGAGCTCAGTTTCTTGTGTTTTCTACACAGAAAAAAGCTCAACTACAGAACCTGAACCCTGAACCCTGAACCCTGGACTTTGCAATCTGGTAATTATGTCACGAGTTTATATTCTGGAGGGATATGTGTAGTTGGCCACAGAAATCATATGTACCTTTCTTTGAGAAGTCTGACTGAGCACCATTGGAGCACATTGCCTTCCAAGACTGCCTTCTGATTTGCAGACAAACACAAGGTGGCTATTTCCTTCTGCAGAAGTGCAGGTTTAGAGTTTAAGAATGCAATATAGGTACCACACCATTGACAACACAGTTTACATGATTAAGTTCCTACACAAGGGAGCCCTCAAGCAACATCACTACTACTCAAGAATTCATCATCTTTTTGCTCTATGAACAATTTCACAATCTTGGAATTACTTGCATTCATAACCTGCAAATATGTTTCTTGATACTTGGAGCAGCCGAATACTGTCATTATTGCTTACCAAAACTTCTGCTGTCATTTCTGTAGGAGCTGGGTTGTCCCCAGCTAACATTGATGCTCCAACTTTTGAGAGTTCTTTCACCCTTTCAGCTGAGACTTGACATGCATCTGCTGCAGACTTTACTTGCTCCTGGAGCCTTGCTTGAAACTGTCTCTCAATGTCGTCCATTTGCCCCTCAAGAATTTCCTGAAAATTGTTTTCAATCACCATGAGTTTCCTAGGCATTAATTTGCCAACTTCCTTTGCCAGACATATGATTTCCACATGGAAAAAAAGATTGTGGATAAATTTACACAATTCAAAATGTCTCAGAAGAAATCTAACAATTCAATTCTTGCAAATTTCACAAAGATTTCTAATGACAACACAGAGTTAAAGATTATAATATCAATTTATTTTTTTCCTTCAAGCTAAGGAAGCTGGAAACAAACTTTTTAAGTCCCACAGCACCATCACATGTTTCTCCAAATTTGATGTTCCAGATGGGAATCAACAACATGAAAGACAACACAAAATCCTGGATATAACAACTTGATGCATGCAGAAATGTTTCTTGAAGAACATGTGCAGCAAGTCATCCCATGCAAAGAAATGCCCTCTTCAGAACCTATCAGGTACATGTCAATATTGCAACAAGAGAAACATAAAATCAAACATTGTGTAATTTCTCCCACATAAGAAACAACTGGAGTCTAATGCATTTGTGATTGCATAGCAAACTATGTCTCATAACATCACTTTTGACTAAGGAAAGTAGAGTCCTGGATCACAGAAATTCTCTCCAAATTGCTGATCACATGGGGACAAACATGACAACTGTGAATTAATTAAACCTCCACTCCACACCATACACACAAGCATGCACAAAAACACACAACCATTTCCATCTTCAGAATTTTTTGGCCCACTTTATCAACGACGAAGAGAAGGGGTCCATGAAACATCAAGAAAGGAACTCTGAAGAAATTATTTTACCTGGTGATCCTCTAGATGGTCTGAATCCTCCTCATCACTAGACCACATGATGCTCGTATTGATTTCAATTATTCTGTATGAGAAGATATATTACTTGTGTTTCCGACTCTGAAAAGAATGCAATCTCTTGGGAAAAAAACCAACTGAAGCTTCTGAAGGAAAATCCCTTTAAGCTTGCTGTGCTCTTAACAGATACGGGATCAACAAAAAAAAGTTCGCGGCAAAATCTCAATCTTCTTGTTCAGAAACCAAAACTGAAGAAGAAGAAGAAGAATAAGAAGAAGAAGGGGAAGAAAAACGTGCAATGAACTAAGCTGCAACACTAAAGCTGATCCGAAATAAATCGCTCCTCAACAGACACGAGCCACCTACTCCTCCCGACTAGCAAAGCTCTAAATATCAAAAAAATTGTAGCAAAAATCTCAATCTTCTTGTCCAAAAATCAACAAAACTGCAAAAAGAAGACAATTTGCAAGCAATTCGCTGCACAACACCCTCATCCGAAATAATCGATGAGTAGAATGCAAAATTGAAGAAAAAAAACTTGGGTACTCCAGGAAAAATAGGTATAGGGACTTGATCTGAGAGCCCTTCTTCTGTCGGTAAATTGACCGCAACTAAAAGCTTTGTAAACGAACAAAAAAACAACAAATTTCCTATTCTAAGAAAGAAGACACAAACAAACAAAACTCTCCTCTTTGCTCTTTAAGCATCGCTAATATTGTCACGAAGTTCTAACAAAATGTGGAGTTTACACGCCGCAACTGAAATCGCCAGAATCATCACATGACTGTTTTGTAGTCCTCTCTTGAGCTTCTCGAGTATGAATTCCTTGCACTTAATGCGAGCTGCTGGTCCTCCGCGTCCCTTTTTTTTGTTTCCCAGAGTTTAAAAAATGCATACTTTTAGAACCTCTGTATCCTAGATTCTTCCTCCATCCGAGTAGCAGGTTGCACCGCGTCGAAGATCGACGTCTCCCGACTCAAATGAAGCCTTTAGAACTCTTGCATCCTCGCTTCTTCCTCCTTCCGACCCAGCCTTTCTTTCGCTGGCGTATCTATAGCCAAAAGGATACATTAGAAATTAAAAGTGCTAAAACCAAGTGCTTTTTTAGATTTTCAATAGCCATAATTCGACCAAAATTTAAGAAAAAAACGCCAAATGTCCACACATGGTTCAACTATGTAGCCAAAAGTAGAACGGAATGTTTAAACATTTAACTTTAATATATTTAGTTTCTAAGAAATTTTGGCTAAATCTTCATACCGATCATCGCCACTTTGGCTACATCACAAAATAAACAGCATTGTGAATCAGAATCCGGGGCCCCGACTGCCGCAGACTCCCCGCGTTAGAAAGAAGACGGACCGACGTCCCCCGACACAAATTCGTCCTCCGGCGTCCCTTTTTTCTTTTTCTCGAAAGATTTTTTTTTTTTCCCAAAATATATGCATTCTTTTCTTCCTCTTTAGGTATCCATCCTTGTTGACGCTTTGCTCCTTCTTCCCACCAGCAGCAGCCAGCAGATTCCTCGACTTCTAGCCATCGCCGTCGTCATTCGGAAAAATTGAAGCCCACGGACAACATCCTCGAAGCTCCCTCCACCGAGGTGCAGGAAATTCAAGTGACAGCCTTTTTTTCTGCCGGCGAAAGTAAAAAGAAAATTTGAAAATTAAAAGTGATAGACTCAAGCTTTTCTTAGATTGATTTTCAGTGGCCAGAATTCGACCAAGATTTAAGAAAAATCGCCAGATATCTATCCATATGCTTTAATTCAGCCTTATTTTTGCTGGCAATATGTAGCCAAAAAAGCGAAATTAAAAATTAAAGGTGACAAAATCAAGTTTTTTTGGACCAGAATTCGGCCAAAATTTAGGAAAAATTACCAGCTAGCTATTCGTTGTAACTCAGCCTTTTCTTTTTTTGGCTGGCTACGTAGCCAAAAAGAGCAATTAACAATTTTAAGTGGTAAAATCAAATGTTTTTTTAGATTGATCTTCAATAGCAGGAGTTTGAGCAAAATTTAAGAAAAAACCACCAATTAATCTACACATGGTGTTCAAGTAGGAAGCTAAAAAATATAGAAGGGTGTTTAGAAAGCTATTATTTTCATACTTAGCTTGTACCTGAATTTGGCTAAATCTTACTATGGGTGATTGCCATTTGGCTACACCACAAAATTGGAAAAAAAAACATTGGCATGAATCATTCAATAGTCAGCCACCATTATGTACCTACTAAAGGAGAATCTAACACTTCTAAGTGTAATCGTGCTTTGGACACATCTCTAAGGGCAAAAATAACCTCACCACTAGCTTTAAAACACTTGAAAATGGGGGGGGTAGATCAGTTCAAAACATTCAACATGTAATCAACTAGTCTCCCAATCAAGTGTTTTTTGAAATAGATTTTCAATAGCCAGAGGTTGATCAAAATTTAAGAAAAATCACTAGATATCTAACATTGCTTTGAGTAGGAAGCTAAAAATATAGAAAGATGTTCAATTTTTTTACTTTTGTATTAGGTACCTATAAAGAATAATCTATTGCTTGTACGCAAAACCCTCCTTTGGATGTGTTCACTATTTTATTCATTTTTTGAAAAGTTGTTGAAGCTGCTACCATTCGACTACTTGTGATGTTAATTTGTGCACCTTCGGAAATTTTTGAAGGTTCTATTAGGTACGTCCTATTTTTTTAAAGATGAAGGTTTGGATTATTTTTTGGGAAGGTACAAACTTTAAAGTGGCAATGCAATTTACTTTTCCAAGGCCACATTCTAATTACAATATTTTTCATTTGGACACTTTCTAGTTATGAGGGTTTGAATCCCTTCTAAGAGAAGTAACATCGATAATTGATTTGACTACCAACTGGTCAATTATGGAAAAGCTTATAATTATAAGTGATAATTTATGGTCAACAAGATAAAAGGTTAAACAATCAAGAAATGATGAAACCTTGCCAAACTTGATAGAAATATATAATTTCAAGTCAAATTTCATCAATCCAAATAAATAGATAGACAAAACAAAATTAATTGTGAAAGAATTGAGTCATCATTTAAACTACCCATTGTAATACAAATGACCTACAACACAAAGTTAACAACTTAATCCAACACGAAAAAAAACTACAAATCGAGTTGTCACACTAGTTCAACCATCAAAGTTGTATAAACATTAAACAACATCAAAGATTGCCAAGCTCACAAAAACAAAAGAGGTACAAGTTTGAAATCTCATTAGTAATTACAAGGTTAGTGATAAAAAAATTACAAAAATTGCTTATTGTCAAAACCCAACCTATAAAAATAACTTATAATGAAAGAACTTTTTAGCTCAAGAGTCTTGGAAAGTGTGAAGATCAACTAGTCTATTACTGCATATCATGTATTGCATGCCATAAACCAAATGCATCTTACACATGGATGTTATGAAAGTTATAAAAGTATTATGAATACATTTTAACCACTAAACCTAAATTTCTAATGAATTGACTATAGAGCTTAGACTTGCATAATGCCAACAAATTACATAAATCATTGAACAAAAGCATCGTTCATCAAAAATTTGTACCATGGCAATTTTTACCAACTTGAAATATTTTGGGAAAGAATAGGAAAGATCTTTAAATGCTAAAAGAAAATGCTAGAAATGAAAGATAGGATTCACATTAGTGTTGCCATGGCATTAAGTGCATTTGATTCCATGCCAACTTGAGCATAGATTGCTAAATGTCAATGGAGGTTATGGAAAGCATTTCAAGCACCCACACATTAAGGTTGTCCACTTTCTTGGGGTGGCAATATGCTTCCTTAATCATGCTCAAATACTTGGCAAAACTTACCTTTATATCTAGTTGCAATGAATATTGTCAATACACCACACCAAGGTTATCCATGACCTCATGAACAAGAAATTTTCATCAAAACTCTTTGACAAGTCAAATAACAACCCTTGCCATATATAAGAACCCACATCAAATTCCAAAATCCAAAGTTCAAATATATAAAAATTTGTTGAAATTTGACACATGTATGAAAATGCAATACAAATTGCAAAAATACAAAACATTAAGGTGAACAAAATAATATACACAATATACTTACATTCATGTTTTGGATGCTACAAACACATCCCTAATCACAAGGTTGCAATCACAATCAAATGAGCCAAGAATGACAACAGATATTTCAACCACAAATAAGCCTTTTGTGGTGATTTTGACTTTTTCATAAAAAGGATCTTTTGAAAGATTTTTTTTGCAACATGTTCTTTACAATATTTACAATTCCCCCAATAAATTACATGATTTGTGTTAACTATTTTTGAATAAATATGAATTGTTTAAAATTTTATTATTTTTTCCAAATTTTGCCTTTCACCTGGAAATTGATCATAATTTAAAATGATATAAAAATATGTTAATTATTTTAAGCTTTACTTTTTTGTATCATAAACCACAACTTTGTTCATATGTCATACACATTATGACTTATTTACATTAGGAAAATGACTTTTGAAATTTGAACATTTTGAAATTATATTTTGGATTATTTAAATTTTCAAATACCACAATTTTTTAATTGCAAATAATTTTCAAATGTGTATGGTAGGTTATCATCATTTCAAAAAAAAATTCACCAAATTTTATTTAATAAAAAATTCTTTAACCTAATGTTTTATAAATCTGATTTTTTGGTGCTAAAGTTCAAAAGTTCTTTACTAAAATCAAAACTTAATTTATTAATTTCAAAAATCATATAAATCATTTAACACAAATTTCCTTGATCAACATGACATTAAAATGACATTACACTAACATGTTTGAAAAAATTGATAGTTTTTTTATTGTCCAACATCATTTTGCCTTGTTTGACTATGATTTCATCCACAAATGTTGTTTCACCACTTTCCATACTTAGATGAATAGTCCAAATATATTGTTAATTCGCATCAAAAGCTAGGTGTTACACCTTAGTGTTCAAATTTATAACCCAACACATGATAAAATATTCATGTTTAACATTCACTAATGTTTTGTAACCACCAAATGCATCAAACTTGACCTTGGTGTTCAAGTTTATGTTCAAGTTAATGTTTCCCCTTTTTACACCTTAAGTATTGCCACAAAATCACACAAAAATACACCCATCAAGTGGTTGAACTTATAATATTATGAACAAATTAGAACAAGGGAAATCTGGCAACAAGCCCTGACATGACATACACATCACAAAGGAGGTCAAAATTCACTTTCACCTTTTCATTACTAAGGTTTTCAATGGTCATCTTCATCAACAATGACACACCCCAAACTCCTTGATAGACTCAGCTGCAAGTCCCAAAGTGAAAATGACAGAAGGATAAGGAGTTGGGGCATGTTCCTTGGCACTTCAAGGGTAAACGGGCATGTTGGAACTTTAGGATGGGGACTACAACAAGTGACAAGCGGGTCAATTATTCACATGAACTTGCACAAACCAAACAACAAGTTGGTTAATGTGTAGTTAAAGCATTTTTGGTGCACGAACAAACCACGAACAAACACAAACTCACAAGACTCATCACAACCCGGACTTGGGAGAAGCCACCACCTTCCCCCTAATAATATTTTTTGTGCCTCACCACGAACTCTGCACCCAAATGTCATTTTGTCCCGAGACTCCCAACTTGGGAGTCCCGAAATACCCAAAATTGGGACTCTTGCAACAGTTGGAGGCCCATAATTTCTTGTGCATACCTTTGATTGAGGTGA
>Ga0209208_10003296_pt1 | contig 23156 bp, 13 predicted proteins | sample S1TSphfallax_3_FD_187694 | JGI IMG/M metagenome (GOLD analysis project Ga0209208, IMG submission 187694) | Host-associated microbial communities from peat moss isolated from Minnesota, USA - S1T2_Fd - Sphagnum fallax MG (SPAdes) (version 2) | ecosystem: Host-associated > Plants > Peat moss >...
TTTTTTTTTTTTTTTTTTTTTTTTTTGGTGAGTGTCCATCATCCTTCATAAGACAATTTAGCTAATTTTGGCTATAAATTGAAAAACAATTAATCATCCTTTTATACTTTGGCTACCATCACAGAAACTGATGTACAATCTGGTGATAATTGGGTAAATATTTTCCCAATTTTTTGCAATTAAAAAAAATACTACCTTTTTTTTTTTGAAAAAAAAATCATTCACCAGCAAAAAAATTACCCAAAAAGAAAAAGAAAAAGAAAAAGAAAACAAGGGTGTGTGTGTGTGTGTGTGTGTTTTTTTTTCCCCCAAATTTTTTATATAAGATTTTGACAAATTTATTTTTAAATTTTAGCAAAAGTATTCAAAATTTAGAGTAGAAAAGAAAAATTCTCTACAATTTTCCCAATATTTTTTTGTTCAAAGAATGGCAAAAAAATTCACATTAAAACCACTGGAGAGGAGGAGTAATAGTTTCCTCTCAAGACTAAGAGAATAATTTCAATAGAGTCATAGCTTTTCAACTCATATAGGGAAAGACTTATATGGAGTTTGTTTGCATTTGTACGATCTTGTTTCCCTTTGTGTTTGTTCAGGTAACACAACACCAGGAAAATGGGGATTCATTGTGATCTTTTGACACATGTTGAACTTTTGACACTCAACTTGCGAGCTCAAGCCACCAAAAGGGCAAGAATTCTTGTTTCTTCACTCTTGGTTAATTTAAAAAGATATCCCTCAAAAGATGTTACTTTATGAATAATTTATGAAATACTTGAGAGAATGCGGCTCTTTTTTTCTTGGTATGCTATGAAATAATAGATAATTAATGGAATATTTTACTAAATTTGGAAAGATTTTAGATATATTTTCATAATCAATTATAAGCACCTTATTTACATTTAAATGAATGATTAAAAGAATTCTTAGTGAATTAGTTGCACGTAAATTATTTTTCACACCATTTGGAAAAGAATGAAATGGCCTCCAAGCAACCTTGGCACATATGAAGATTGACATTCAACATGAATCATGGATTTTTATTTCAATGGATGTTTTTTCTTGGTTTCAATATCCAAAGATATTCAACTAAATATGTCCTTAAATTGTGATATGTTCCAATATTTTCTAGCTCTTGAATCCTTTTGTATTGCATGCATTTAAAGCTCAAGCCTCTCTCAATTGATATACATGCCACAACTAGGTCAAACAAGACCTCCAAATTGTAAGCAACCTATCTTGGCCATGTCCCCTTGATGACATGGATTGTGAATCATGATGGCAAATCTAGATTGCAAAACACCTTTTCACATCCTTGCTACAAGACTCTTGCATTTTTGCAAAGTGTGAACACTTCTACGATTTGCACAAAATCGTTCCATTGCAAATAAATCTCATTTGCAAAAAGGTAATACCAAGGATGCACATTACCATTGATTGTGAAATTCAAGCCATTGCCTTCACCACAAAGCAAATCACCCATTAGTGATGATCAATCGAACATATTCACATCATTGAATTATATTTAGGAAACTTGAAGGATGCATGCCAAATTCACAAACTTTGATCAAAGATTGCCCTAAAAACCATGCTTTAATTGTCATCTTTATTCTAAGGAGGGCAGGTAACAAGTTAACCATCTACCTTCTAAAATTGGTAATTAGTTCATTAGTTATTTAAAAGGTAGGAAATAATTTGAAGTAAAATTATGAGGATTTGAATCTAATTTTGTGGGACTTCTAGTGATTGTTTTTTTGAGTATGGGCTTGGAGGAGGATTTAAGGGGTGGGAAGGCCTCTTATTACATGGTTGTTTTTCCCTTTGTTGGATTTTTTTTTCTTTGTTTTTTCCCTCTTGTTTTCTCTACTTTGTTTTTTTTTTCCTTTCCTCTATCTATTTTTTGTTTCTCTTTGTTTTATTTCTCTTTAGGCTAATAATTTATGTCGATTATGGAGTAAAAGAAGGGAAGGGACAACAATCCTTGGATGTATTTGAACGAAATCAAGAAGGCAATAAAACAAAGGTGCTTATGTACAACTTTATTTTCTTCAGATTTATCTTGAGTTTTAGCTTTTATTATTTTGGTAGGATGATAAGAGGGTTGGGAAAATGATAAGACATAAAAGCAAAAGGTAGGCATTATTGGAACAAGTTTATTTACTGCTTAAATATGTATTTTCATCAAAAGATCCCTTTCTTGAGTGACTATAAGTGTTGTTGCCCTATGGTGATAATTATGTTGCAAGCCCAAATTATCATCCCTTTATTTACTAATGAGGTTATGGTCATTTTTCTTTATGCAACTAACCTATTATCACATTAGGATTCCTCACTTAGAGAGTGGAAGTTAGAATGGGAAAGTAGGTTATCATCTAAATAGTAGATTTTTTCCCTTTTCATATACAATTGGTTTTTCTTATGTGAGTAGTTGTAGTAGAGTAAGAAAGTTAGTAAATTAGTTTTGTGAGTGTGTAACATGCATTATTTTTCCCAAATATTACCTTCAAGTTGAAGGTCGTTACATGGGACCTTGTTGAACATTATTTATATAGCTTAAAAGGATTAAAATAATTTATTTGGATGGAAATTACAAATGTGTAGGGTGTTTGCACACTTTTGTGACTTTATATGTATGTCACAATTGCAATTTTTCTTGTATTCCTTACATACAAGAAAATAAGTAAAATAAGATCCATCAAAATAATTAAAAAGAGGGATTCACTTATCTAAACTATCAACCTTTCAAAAATGACAAAATCAAATCAAAATCATGGATAGTCAATAAGTAATAGACTTTTGAATTTTGCTCATTTTTTTGTCACACTTGTAAAACTCATGAATATGGACTTTTATTTTACAATGTGTTAATCTTATGTGATTAAAAATCTGGGACATTGGATGAATTATGTTTAAGAAACTAAAGATCCATTGAATGAATGGAATGTGATTTTAATTTATTATATTATGGGCTTTTTAAAATTTCAAAAGCTATAATTATTTTAAAATAATTTATTTTGAGTAATTTTTTTATATGTCTTATAGCATCATGATTTGAAATTGGAAATGGAAAAAAATGTTTTTTTCAATATCATCTAAATATTCATATTGGTAAGCTAATTTTTAAATACACTAGAAAAGGACTTTGAAAAGGAACTCTAATTTGCCGAAATTGTGACACCCTAATGTGCTTTTGCCTTGATGTGATAGAACATGCATAAGAATGTAAGTGAAAAAAATTTAATTCTAAATGAACTTCAAATTAAGGTATGCATGACATTATTGCTGATAGTAAAATGTTGATTATTATGCAAACTTGTAAATTAACTATTGTAATACTAGCCCATAAATTATGCTATAGCATGCCATTTTTTTATTGCAATCAAATTTCAATAAACCAACAATATATTATTTTATACCATAATGGATTTTTGATAATTTAATGTGGACCAAGATTTAAAATGCATTAGTTCTAGATGTTAAGACTTTCAATGTATTAAAGATAACTCCCTTGATATTTTGAGTATTTTATGTCATTCAATCATGATGTTGGTTTGTATATAAAACAAATGAAGACTATCTAAAGGTAATATTTAATAGCCACATGATCTCATTTTCTTTTGTACGTTTTTCATGACCCATGTCATGTGTATCATAATGTTCATCAAAAGTATTGCATCACATAACATACAATTTAATTTCCATCAAAATTATTATATTTTTTAGTTGCCATAGATAATGCTCATGGAAAATAGTTGTATGAGTAATAATAACATAAGTTTAGGGTATGTGTGTTTTTCAATGTTATAGACCCATGTATTAACATTTTGCAATATAGTGTAAGTTTTATGGAAGTGTTTTTGTGTCATTCAATGCTAGAGGTGACTTATTTGTATAATAGTGGTGAAGAGAATGACAATATCATAACTAGTTACCAACAATCTTTGGGTAAAAACATAGTAAAAGGAACCATGGCAACCAAGGTTGGAATTTTTACCAAGGATTGTATTTTACACTTGTCCTACATGTATTGGTCTATTAAATATTAAAACTATATTTTAAATGTAATTTCTAGGACTGGATATTAATATTGAGACCAAACATGATTCATATTGTAATAAAAACTATATATTTTTGCATGAAGACCTAGATTATAATCAAATATATAATTTTGTTTTTAACCATGATGACAAACTTTGAACTTTTTTGACCATTAAGGATGTTCACAATCAAAATCAACAACATCCATTAAAAGGATTCAGTACATGTGCATTTAAAAATATAAACACATGTGGCCTTTCTTATGAAGTATATTAGAGCCCATAATAAATTTGAGAACATTTGATGAAGGTTTGAGTAACAAAAAACACATTCAAATTTTAGAGTCCTTGAAAGGACCTTGTCAACAAGTGCTTTGTGTATGACAAAGGATTGTAATAACATAGTGAAATGACTCCAAATTCATAGGAGTCCAATTTCATGAGCACCAAAACACAATTACAAATTATGGATAAATAATTCATTAAATACAATTAATGATGATTTTCCAAAGTAATGTAAGTGCAATTTTAAGCATTGTTAACAACCTCCTTGTCTCCTTTTACTGTGAATGTATCCCTTTAATCTTTACCAACAACATGTAATTTTGGCTTTTGGACAATAAAGGTCCACAACTCTTGTTAGCCTAATGGCTTTCAACAATTTGGGTCATAATGGGAAGGAACATGGTGAATTTAGTAGGTTAAATGGATAATTGGTGCCCATGAAAATGGGAATAGACCATGGTGAATTGATCAATACATTAAATCATTATGTTGTGCCCAAAATGTGAAGGAACATGGTGAAGTCAATAGTTTAAGTGGCTAAGTTGTGCCCAAAATGGGGATTGATCATGGTGAATTTAGTAGGTTAAGTTCCCAAATCGTGGATGAAATGGTGACAAGGTCGGTGAATTCATTTCATTAGGTGGGGAAATAAAATGCTACATGTCACATTCTTAAAAAAATTGGGGTCATGTGTGAACCTTAGTGAAATCACCAACTAAAAGTGACATGTGCTACCTTTCAATAACAACTAGCCCTTGATCACTAGGAGCAAGCTAAGTTGAATTGATTACAAAAGAATTGTCTTAATTTCATTATCAAACTAATGATATGCAAGGTGAACTAGGACCCTCGCCCCCCTATTAATGGCAAGTATGATTGGGTGGTACCACAAGGAATGACATAAGGTCATTTTTCATGAATAGTCAAGAAATATTTAATAAAAATCTTTAAAGTCATTTTTTATTTTCTTTTTTTCCTATTAGTGCATTCATGTACTCAAGGTCTTGATTATTTTAAAAACAAAATATGGGTGTTCTTTTTAAATTTCAAAGGATGATATGGTTCAAGACACCATATTCTTAAATGCATATATTGAATTTGACTAAAAACACCATAATTGTTGATAGACATCACAATAGCCAAGTCTTCATTTTTTTATTAATAGTCATTACAAACATAAATTAATTCACCAATCCTACAAACAATAATCAAAGTTGAACTAAAAAATAAATTGTTCCTTATATTCATGTGGCCCTTGGATGAGTACTTTTCCAAATGTTCAATTATAAATCAAAAATTTGGTATACATATTTTTAAATTGTTATTGGACACTTTCCCTAGAGGCAAATCGTGTCATAGGCATCTCTTCCAATAAGAAACATAATTATATGAAATCATTAAGGATTCCTAAATAATTATTTTGTTCAATCTTGAAATAGTTACATGCCTTTAAAAAAATTGGTATAGGAAAGCTTAAGTCAAGCATTGAAATAGGTTTAAATTTTGATTCACATGGACCATTAAAAAAATCCATGATGGGTCAAATAATGTAAGAATATAAAATATATATTCAATTGTGTAGCATAAAATCATATATCATTCTTGAAATCAAGGTGGCTCAAGAAAATGACACTATGATGTTCCTTGTGGTGTGACCCATGTTTTTACCATTTTGACATATTTACAAATTCTAGCATGTTTTAATGTTACAGCCATACCTAGGCTATCTTCATTTTTTGCAACTTCTAGTGTGTTGTGTAATTGTTTCATTCAACCAATGTGATGATGTGAAATCGCTATTTGTAATAAGATGGTAATGATAAGAACCTTGCAATGTGAGGCTAAATATATTCACAAGCCACAACATACACATGAGACATTGTCTTTTTAGTTCCATGCCCATGAAGGGCATGTAAACTTCTATTGTTGCAAAACTCTAAATTTCACACAAGTTCAATAACCATGGAGGGGAAATTATTGCATTTTTGTGAACATGGTTGTTAAGTTGAACTCATTACATTGGAACACTCAATTCAATCCCCACCAAATGGCCCATTTGATCATGAAGACCTATTTTGGGAAATTGTCTTTTAACATACTAAGGGTCAACAAATCCTCAAATTGTCAAGGGTGTACTCATTAGGTCACAACCCAAGTGGATGGTTTCATATGAAATGAAGAAAATCAAGATGGTGGATCACATCAAGTTGATTTCTCAAGTGCAAAATGGCTAACATTGATTCATTAAGACGTTGGTGTACTTATGAATTATTACAATATTGTTATGTAGTGATACAAAAATGGGTTAATACTAGTGTTGGTTTATTAATGTAGTACACGGGTAGCTTGGGCATTAAAAAAAAATCTTGTTTTGCCGAATTTTTGAAAAATTATCAACATTATATGTTGAAAATTCCAAAAAATTAAATTCGTAGGCAACAAGAATTGAACCTTGGTCTAGTACACACAAATGATATGGTCCTCAACCAATTAACCACAAAGATAATAAATATGTTGTAATAAAAATAGTGCATTTAATAAGTATAATTATAACTTACTAGTTAGTTGAGTATTGAATTTTTTTGAAACCCATAAAATAAACCACCTACCATTGGATTTTCAAATTTTAATACCCCACCTGAATGATTAATTATCATCTAGGTAGGTTATCATCTTTAAATGTTAAACAAATGTATCAAAAAAAATTAAAAAAGATGGAAATATATATATATAATATTAATTTTTGTAATTTTTATAAATAATGTATAACTGACAAAGTAATCGATGGTTCTCAATCAAGTATTTAAAAACCAATCCTTATTCATAACCATCAATTATTACCCAAAAAAATCAATTAAGTTGATAGTCAAAAGTATTATTTTGATATTGATAATTGGTGGGTTTAAAATTTAAAACCTCATTTTGATAACCTACCTAGGTATATAAATTTTGGCAATAATAGCCAACACTAATTTATACACTATTGAATTTGGACAACTACCATTGTATTCAAATAGATTCAACAATTTAATGCTACCTGTTTTTTTATTTGTCAAACTACATTTTTGCATATAAAATATTAATATTTCATATTTTTGACTTAAATTGTAAAAAATATTTTTATTTTTGGCATGGATGAATGTAAAAATGAATTCATCCACTTGAAGTTTTGTTCAATTGTTATGTTACTTAATTAAATTGTTTGCCTTCACAATCTTCATTCTTGTTTCCCTCCTAATTTCCTTTTCAACAAACTTAAAAAACAACAAGTCTATGAAGATATGGTGAAAGCCTAATCATGAAAGTTTTCTTGAGTGAATATGAAAGTTTTGGTATGGAAGTCATTTTTTTGTGAGTTACAAGGCTTTTCGTAGAGGTTTGCAATGTCCAGAATGAAGAGAAAACAACTACTCACAATAATGTACAAAAGCATTACAAATGAAGAAAGAGAAGGAGAGTTGAAACATGATGTATAAATTTTCAATGAACAAGTTGTTTAAAAGCTATTGGTTGGCAACAAACCAAAATATCATCATGTTGGTAGGTTAAAAAAGGTTGTAATTACAATATTATTTCCACAAGAGATAAAAAGAGAGGATGAAAACCTACTAAAAATGGGAGCAACAAAAGAGGAGAAGATTGTCACCTACAAAAGATGATTTGGGAAGCGGTCAAAGAATATAAGATCGTACACAAACTGGTTTTAGCCTCATTTGTGGCCTCCCATTATTGCTGCAATAAAAAAACATAATAACAATTCTAGAGCACTACACTTTCTGAAAACAACATTTAAGAAGACCAACATGCCAACTCCTTATGAAAAATTGAATAGGGCATCCTTATGGGAGTGGTTCATTATTAATGGTGAATTAACCAAAACTATAAACATGTAATGGAGGTTGGGACACTAGTGAAATCCAACAAAGAATTTATACATGCATTGAAGGACTACCCATAAGTTCATGACTTATTTGTTGTCATGTTATGAAAAATGAAAGTTGGACATCCACTTTCAATTGACATTGTGCAACCTATTCTTCTTGGAATGATAGAATTTGCAAGACTTGAATCTTGTAGGAAGGCCTTGGAGAGTTTATAGTCACAAGATAATGGACCCATCAATTCATGAAACAAATACACGAATTGGTCGTTTAGAATGGCCACAACAACAAATAAACTACCACGTAATTGGTTTAAACAAAAATGCAATATGGCTTATTGGGTAGCTTAACTAATGAAGGCTTATAACATTCCTCTAGCCTTAGTTGTTAATATTGACCAGAAAGTGTTCATTTCATCTCAACAATAGAGGAAAGGAATTGGGAGAATAAAGGATTGAAGCACATTCAAATTTTAAAGGTTGAAAAAAAAAGATAGATTACAATGGTTATTTTTTTAGCTATAGATGGTTTCTTACTTCCCCTTCAAATTGTGTTCACGGGTACAATTCATTGTGTTTGCCACCATCTAATGGGGGGAAAGACAAATGCATGAGTTCATGTTGGGATCTTACCTTTAGTGAAAACTATTGGTCAACATTGGAAAGAACAAGACAATTCATCCATAAGATCTTGTTGCCATACCTGCACATTCAAATTTGCCATTTAGGATTGTAGGAAAGTTAGAAGATGGTGAGGTTGTTAGATTGTTGGTCTATGCATAAGGGCCGTGATTTTGATGAAGGAAACATGCCCAAATATCTTGGTGATATTTATTTTAACTTATTGAACCATTCAAAATGAATTTCCTCTAAAAATAGCAAATATCATTTTGCAATGGCTGGTAAAACATGTATTCAAAGTACAATTCAACTCTTGGATTATTGTATTCATCAAAGAACAAATTGAAGATATCCAAGATCCATAGATTAATTTCAAAATGAGTAACCTAAAGCCTCACATTTGTGAGTGGCTATATTGTGCACGGAAGCAAGTGCAAAACATGGAAGAAACCATAGTGAAAGGGGTGAGATAAGATAGGAATTACCAAGGCTTTTAAAAGTGAATTTCAACTTGTTGCAATGGAAGCAAAGGTAAATACTTCCTTATTCCATTTCACATCAACATTGAAGAACATAATGAAATTGATATGGAGATAGATCCAACAAAAACAACATTGATAATAATGGAAGAATGCTTCTAGCAAGCAAATATAGTCAAAACATGAATTGCAACTACAAGTTATACATTTGTGGGTAATATAAGAATACTTAATAATTAGTTAGGAAACAAAAAACACTCATGTAGGTAAAAGTTTCATGGCTTTGTGATCATACCATGGTAATTGTATTCTATCCATTATTGGCACGTGCCATAAATTGTCCTAGTTACGGTTGCCTACTAATGTTAATTGGTCCTATAGATTATCTTAGGAGACAAAAACATTAACAGCCCATACTTCTTTGGAAGTAGGAAATCTATTGCACCATGAATGAAAATCATGATGCCATCAAACTTACATAATTTCATCCACAAAAAAGTTTTTGTCTTTTACTTGTTTGTCCTCATAGCTAATACTTTTAATGTTAATCCTAGTTGACCACCCACCAACAACAAATGTTGTGTAGCAATGATTTTTTCATATGGCAACAACCCACATAAGTTTGATGGTTTCTTCAAGAATCATTTGCAAAATGTCTCACCAAAAGTGTGAACACATTGTTGAACTATTTCACATCATGGATTTAAAGGATGATCATTTCATGATTCACTTCCATCTATGACAATCCTTAAACACAAACACATAGACACAACAAACTCACATAATTATTGAAAGAAATGAAAAGAAAGCCAACATGAAGAATGCCATACCATTTCATTATTGTTTGCATTTTGTTTTGTGCAAGGATGGACCTTAAGGACAAAGTTAACCAAAGCAAGCAAGCTCGCAAGTTCCTAAAAAGAAAGACCCATGTTCACAACAAATGCATCTCATTTAAATCTCACCAACTTTCACAAGCTAGAAAATAGAATTCAAGCTTAATTAAAAATAATTACAACATCGTGTTTTTTTCTACCTTAAGATCTCAACCTCACCTTCATCAATTTCCTTCTATAGGTCTTTTGGGTCTTTACCCTCAATTGTGTAACCAACAAAAACATAGGTCCAACCTTATTTGGGGATAGACATAATGGACCAATTTTGGGGGCAAGCGACAAGGCTACACCCACTTTTCACCATTTACGAGGGATCCAACTTCAAAGGCATCTTTCTTACTACAACGGAATCAATAGACAAAAAGCTTTTACCATCGATCCCCTAAAAATTCGAGCATGAATGAAGATGCATTTCACTTAAAGCTATGGTGGTGGTGGTCCTATCACAAGTAATTCCTTCACTATTGTTGTAACAAGTAATATTCAACTCCTTCAATGTTGTTGTAACAAATGTTGTAATAAACAACAATTCATTCAATGTTGCAAAGGTTGTTGTAACAAGCAATAACTCTTTTGGTGTTGTTGCACAAGTAATGGTGAGGGAGCCATTGCCATTGGTAGTGGAAGGGACAACAATGTATTCCTCATTGTCGCCACCAATAGCACAAGCAATAAGGACATCACTTTCGCCATCACCACCAATAATAGAAGCAACATTGACATGGAATGAAACAAAGTTTCTTTTTCCTTATTTGTGCAAAAATAGTTTGTCTTTTGTGAGAAAAAAGTTCAAGCATCATATATGTGATATTTGACAACATTATGATTTAATTGCATCAAACATTAGAAGTTGTAGGATTCTGCCAATATGAGCCATCCAATGTTTGCCAAAAAAAGGACTCACATGCAACAATGTTGCAAATTGTTGTTATTGTTGTTATTGCATTTCCTAATGGAATAGACTTGTTGAAGACTTGATGTGCACAATAACTAGACATGATAATCCTCCATCACTACATCATTTGTAGCTTCTTTTATCCCAAGAAAAAGAAATAGAAGTAAAAGAAATGGTGTTCCAATATACTACTACCACCCTAGCTTTAAAAGCTTATGATTCATGATTACTTGTTGAACAAAGCGACAATCTATGGTGGTCCCATTAGGTTTTTAGAAATTTGACAAAAAACATTTTGAATTTCCCAAATTTCGACATTTGGGCCAATAAATTTCTAAAAACTTCAGCAACTTAGAAAATAAGATAATTAATGCCGAATCTATTCAAATAATATGATATTACAATGAATGATTCAATATATATATTTTGGGTTCAGAGACATTGCATTTTGTACCAAAAAAAAGACATAAATATTAATACATTCATACATTACAACTCGAAAATAGTGAAACACAAATACAACAATACATGAAAAGAAAATCTAGCAAAGGGGAAATAATAGCCAAAATTTGTGCATTCTCACCAAGTCCTATGAGAGAGCTACCTTGCACATAATATAGCCCACTTGCTCATATACTTTAAGAACCTTGAATACTAATCTCCTAAGTGATTTTCCTTTCAACTTCTTCCAACCATAAAATGATATCATGTTCAAACTTGAACATCTTCTATCTCTTTGTTCCTATTATCTCTTCCTTGAGTCAACCCTTCCTCTCTCTCTCTCACCAATCTTTTTCTCTCTATTGTTTGGTTTTGTATTCTTTACCCTTTTTTTTTCCACCTCTCATCTTCTTTGTATTTTTTATTTACTATCTCTTTCTCATCTTTGATTCTTTCTATCATCTTTTTCTTTCTTGGTCTTTTTCCCCTCTCTTAACATTTTTCTCCTTGCTATATCTTCCGTTCTCTATTTTTTGTACTTTCTTTTCTAAGTTCGTCTTTTATATTTTTAGGCCTTTTGGTCTCTCTCATTCGTCTCTTCTTTACTCTTTTCATCATCCTCTTTATCTTTTCTCTCTCATAGCTATCTCTTTCCTACATTTGAAATAAACACAAGAAAACCTAAACCTAAACCTAAAGGAAGAGGTGAATAAAACATAATCCTTAGCATACATGACAATCATGGCATGGTACACCCTTGCATGGTTGACATGGGCATGAAGATGATGGTGCATTCTTACATCGCCATGGGGCTATGACCAATACATTGTTTAGTCGATATACATTGCTATTTTGATACATTGTCCTAAATTTCACTAAGGCGGGCGATTATACTAAACCTTGTCTTGTGAAGTGGAAACAAAGCCAAGGGAGGGCTATTATAGGTCCCTAGATTTAGACATCATGATGATTTTATACTTGGGCTGAAAGACAAGCAACTTTAGTATGTGATATCATGATGGCATGGAGATCCAATCATGAAAGAAACGCAAGAGGGTTATTTGTATGATAATTTGTGAGTGGCACATACAAGATAATGGTTGCATTCATTACTTTCATCATTGTTTTGGTTTAGTAGACCTAACATAACAAGTATGTTGAAGTTATGGAAATTTGTTTTATAATTAAACAAAATTTGTCATAACTATAGACATTGAAATAAAAACATGTTCTTGCAGATTGAATAATAACATGCATAAACAACCAAGGTGTAAAATACACATGGGCCATGCTTTGATATTTGCATTATTTTTACAATTTTAAATTATGATTGCACTTCAGGTCACATCATTTATAACATATGTAATTATTTATATTACTTTTAAAATACTAAAATTATAAACAAACCAAAAATTGCACAAGATGGAAATAAAATGAGACATGTAACAAATTAAGTAGAATAGACCCTTCAAAAATAAATGAAATGTCAAACCCATTTGCCTTCTCTTACCTACTTTTAGAGCTTTAAGTTTTAAGATTTTTAAGTAGTTATACATAACTAAGTGTTTTTTTTTTTGGTGTAGTTGAAGATCACCACAAGTTTTTTTGGTAACTAAGGATTTGGTATGGTTGAGGCATCCAAGTATCTGAGTGGTTGACAATTTGTTGACAATCTGCATTTAGATGAGTGCTATAAAACATAGGCAACAGATGCTGTTTGCTAATGTATCTTGCAAAGCTGTTCAGAACTAGAGAATTTCCATATTGATTAGAATATAATTGCAACCTAATTCAAGGAAAAGGAATTGAAACCACATGACCAAAGTGGAAAACAATTTGTGACTTCATCAAAAAAATTCACCATATAAGGAAGCCATTAAAAAGTCATAATCTTGGTCATGTCTTCAACCAGCCTACAATGGGCTGAAATTGGAGATCTGGAAATCTTTTATCTCAGACAAGTTAGATTGTGAACTCCAGAGAATTGTAAAATATTGGTTATCCATGTGTTGGTGTAATTTCCTTTGTTGCATAGTCCACTTGGGAAAAAAATTCGATGTGGGTTGTTGTTGTCCCTTTACATACTATCAGTTCACAACTCATCATATCAATCACCATTCACAGCTGCTGCTTTGAACTAGGATATGGCTCCAAAATTACTACAGCAGAAGAACAAGTGGCTCATTGCGGAATGGCTCTGGCCCTTACACCTAGTTCAAATCAGCAACATTCTAATGCTCCATGAAGTCCCCAAAGAATGAACTCACAGTTCATAGTAATACCTGGTGAGTATTCCTCAAAATATGAGATCAAATGAAAACTTATCTAATACCATTTGTTTGCTCAGTTATTTTGCCAAGTCAACCCACCCACAATCCTCCAAAGAAACTCTCTGTTTTTGGTACCACAATCTTCCTAAGATACTCTCTGCTTTTGGTACCCATGCACAAAATTTCTTCCTAAGAAACTCTCTGTTTTGGGTACCCACAATCTTCCCAAGACACTGTCTGCTTCTAGTACCCACCCACAAATCTTCCTAAGAAACTCTGTGTTTTTAGCACCTACAATCTTCGTAAGAAACTGTGTTTTCGCAACCACAATCTTCCTAAGACACTCTCTGTTTTCAGTACCCACAAACTTCCTAAAAGACACTCTGTGTTTGGTACCCACTGCAACCTTCCTTTCTTTCCTGTCAGCTTGCCTAGAGACACACAAGCCCTTCATGAATGCAAGAAAACTCAATCCGGGATTTCCAAGTCCTTACGGATCTCATTCAGAGAAAAATTTCAGGGGCACTGATGATCTTTGCAGCTAGACATTGGGGATGATCATGGGCAATGATGATCTTTGCAGCTCGACTGGGGATGGTCATGGGTCACAACAATCTTTGGATCTAGACATTGGGGATGATGATCTTTGCAGCTAGACATTTGGGATGATTTTTGCAGCAAGCTTGCAAACAATTTGCAGTTCACAAACTACAAGAAAGAATTCTAGAGTCCTTTTTTCACTTCCTCCTTTGCTGGCTGCTCTCATGTTGTTTCTATTGCAACAAAGACTGTGGCAGGAAAACAAACTAGTTGTACAGCAAAAACCCCAAGCTGGAAACCTCAAATTGGAGAAAGAAACCATTTGAGCTTCTCGAGTAGCTCAAAAAATGGATCAAATGTGATGATGAATGCAGCTTGGAAGTTATGCAGCACGGATCCACAAGCCCACCCATCATCAATGCAGCATCAAGGCCAGGGATGCACGAAGAAGCCTTTAGAGCGCAAGGAAGCCAGCAAGTAGGAAGCTTGATCACGAGTACGAGGAGCCCAAGAATCCCACAGGAACCCGGACATGGAAGGATGCTTGTAATGAATCTCCACGAAAAGCTCGTCGACGATCTCAGCCATCTGCGGGTCCTGCAACCATCTTTGCAGTATCGGCCATTCCACGCTCTCGATATCCATCTTCACGACCACAGTGTCGGACGCGGAAAGATTCAGCGTCTCCTTCATGAATCTGGTGATGTTCACAGCTTTCGTGGCGTCGTCGTCCGCATCCGACACCAGCTGGTTGTAGAAAGTCATCCTCTGAAGCATCCAGTTGGGAATCCCTGGAGTTTGCTTGGCGACAATCGCACGCGGATTGGGTACTTCCACATTGTCGTCTTCAGCGAATTCCACTTCCGGAAGCTTGAGCAACTGCGGATTGATCTCGAAGGCGTGGACTTCCGTGAAGTCGCAAGGGTACCAGCGCATGAACCACTGGATGCTCGTCTCCAAGGCGTTCGCACCCAGGTCCAGGTACACGCGTCTCTCGCGCGCATTCAGATTCACCTTGCTTCCCAGAAGCCAGGGAAGAAGATGCGTCTTGTCTTCCACATCTGCCGTGAACTTCAACGCGTAACCGCGACGGAAGTTGTAGTGTTCGTCGAGATTCTCGATCAGTTCCCCCTTGACTCGACACCTCGCCGGTTCTCCTATCCATTTCATCTGATCCCAGGGATCTGCCTCCTGCTGTTGCGATGGTCGGTGTTCCGGAAGATGACCAAACACTGAGCTACAAACGTCGTCTTCAGCTGGTTGCGTCGACAGGGCTGCCGAGGCTGCTGCTGCTGCACTAACTACTGTCGCGGCCAGCTTTGATGGAGCTTGATCAGCTTCCGACAAACTGGACTTCGACTCTAAGCCGAACTCGGAAGAATGTTGTTTGAAGAAGTCGATGGTCACGTAAGTCGAGAGCACGAAGATGATGGAGATGTACACTACTGTCGACGAAAGACTTCGACTTGGTGCGGCCGGAACTAGCTGATTCTTAAACGTCATGATCTTCTACAACTCTTCCAACTGCAGCTTGAAGATTTCGAACTAGAAGAAGAAGAAGAATCTTGAGAAGCTCCTCTCAGTTTACCTGCAGTACTACAAACTGCCACGGGGACTCATAGCATCTACGTACTCTTCGCGATCGTGATAGACATGATCACAAAAGCTTTTGCACCGATGCCAGTCAGAAATGTCGAAATGTTTCGTCGTGTTCGTGCCCAGCTACAGCTTGGCGCTGCAAATCCTCAGAAGCCAGTAGCTCCGGATCCGCGGACTGCGAGTTCAGAATCTAAGAGATCAGCAGCTGAGCCTCATGAGTTATGTATATATATACACCGAGATCTTCAACCTGGAGCAAAGCTCGCGTCATTGTCGTCGTGGTCGTGGTCGTCGCCTCAGTTCCTCGTGAAGACGGCGCATCAGTATGCAAGAGAGCAGATCTCCAATCCGCCGGAACTTCGATGTGAACAGGAATGCAACAGAAAGCGCAGGCGCTCTTATGACCGATGCTCCACTAGTTTTCTCCAGCTGCAACGCAATGCGACTACTCTCTCAGAAGCCCAAATCGCTTCAGAACTCAAGTTTCCCGCTGCTGCCTGAGATCGATCACCAGCCAAAGGAAGCCGAAGCGCACCGTCGAGACTAGTACTAGTACCACCCACAACCAAAAACCTCCCGCGACACAGCAGCACCAGCACCAGCAGCTCGACCTCGATCTAGTCTATCCGAATCTTGTCGCGCACATCGTCAGAAGACAACACCTTGTGATCAAACTTGCAATACTAGTCTAGTCTACCCCAAAAAAAAAACTCCAGATCTGAACTGAAACCTATGATCTTCAACATCATTGAAGAAGTCGGAAGCAAATCCAACAGAAAGAGAAAGATTCTCGCGTTTCCTGGATTACCACAAGCCCATGGAGCATCATTCTTTGCGCGCGCGAGTCCCGGAAACACCCATCCCCAAAAAAGGAAAAAGAAAAAATGAAAAAAACCGCGTTTTCAAGCAAAAGAATCAAAGAAAAATGGGGTCCGAACTCTCTTTCTTGCTTGCTTTCTTTCTTCTGGGGTTGGACCAATCTGTTGCCTGATTCTTCTGTCTCGCACCCTGTCCACATGAACCTGCAGCTAGTGGATCGGAAGAGAACACTCTACAAAACCTCCAAAAGTAGCAAAACTCAGAGCAAACCTCTAAACCTTTCTCTTAACTAAGGCCCACTTTAGATTGGGGTCCGGAGTTCAAATTCTGAGGAACCAATTTGGACTCATTTGAAGCAAATTGAATCCTTGAGTTTGTCCCTAACCTTGGACCCTAACTTGCATCTTGGTTTTCCCAAATTATGAGCTCTCTCTCCTTTGATGTCTTCATTTATTTGGGTCCCAACCAATTGATTTATTTTGCCTCCAAAATTGTGCCATGTAGGTTTAGCCTCCTCAAGTTGTCACTTTTTGGTCTTGGACCCTCATCAAACGGCTCACAATTCAATTTTATGGCTCTCAGCCAATAGGATTGCTCTATTTCATTGAACCCTAGACCTTGAAACCTCATCTAAAGTGGCCCTAAATAGAACAAAGCTCAGAGCACCTTCTTCGTATCAACAGAAAAACAAACAAACACACACACACACACACACACACCCATTTCAGAAAAACCACACAAGAATTGCAAATTCCATTTGTTCCCGACATCATCAGGTCACATGTCAAGCCCGGTTCCAGTAGTGGTAATGGGTCTACTTAAGAGGGCCTGTTCCAGAGTGCACTTCATGTTGGCAACTGTTTGATTAGGTGGGTGGTAAAGGGTTCAACTGGGGAGGGGTTTGTTCCAGTGCGTAATTCCTGTTGGCCACTGAAGCCCAGTTCCAGTACATACCGGACTGGGATCAAACCTGTTTCGGTAATGGATTCAATTCAGGCCAGGTCCAGAGTTTTTAAACCCAAGTTTGGCCAACGTTGGTTTACATCACGTTTGGCAGCCCCAAACAAGAAAAAAAGTATTTGAATAATAAGAAGTGGGTGCTAAACACTCCACCCCCTCCCCCACCAACTAGCTCTTTCCAATGTAAGACACCACACCAACCAGTTCATCTACTTGTATGTCAAGATGTCAAGCCTTGGGAATTTTTTGCCCTTTTCTAATTTGCAGTCCATTGTCTGAAAGAGTATTTTCAAGAGAAGTAAGAGAATTCTTATGCTTTGGAACATGGAAAATAATAATAAATAATAGCATCTAAGGAACCAACCCAGACATGGAATGAGTTTAAGACTTTGATAATCGGAAACAAAAAACTAATCAATTCAAGCAATTAGTCCGGACTCTGCATCATTCTATATTTTTCTGACTACCGAGTTTGAAAATATTCAAGACTTTGATATTCAAATAATATTATAAATGACCCAACCCCACCCCCACCTCACCATCCCAGCCTCCCCCAAAATCATCGGTTTGGGTGACTTCAGATTTAAAATAATTCACCAGAGTGCACACAACAGCTTGGGGTGGGGGTGGTGGGGTGGTTTTTATTATTATTTATTTGGGGTCTTTTGAGTTTTCCTTCAGACATATTGGGAACCTGATGGGAACCCATTGGGAACTTGAAGGGAACAAAGGAAATTTTTGGGGGTGGGTACTTATTTATATTGGTTGGATTGCTGTTTAAGTTTGTGGTGGCTTGGTTTGTACCCAATGGCAAAGGCTTTGAACAAAATAATCTAAAGTTGTGGGCTGGCTTTGGCAGGGGTATATTGTTTTTAGAGCAAATTATGGCTTTGTCAGGTAACGCCCACTGAGAGAGAGCACTTATGTTATCTACACTGTCCTTCCAGCAGCTCTGAACGCATACCATGATTATTGCAGTGCATTTTGTCTCTTGCATGCATTGCTGCCTCCCTGAATCCATCATTTAAAACTTCAATCTCTCTCAATACAAATTCAGGCAAAAGGTACTAACTAGTTAGTCAGAGAATGAATAATAATAATTCATTGTGCAAAAAGAGTGAGAGAGAGAGAGAGAGAGATGATGATGATGATGGGAATTTTTCAGTTCATACTATTAACGTTTGTCCTTTCTCGCTTGGCCCTGCCTTTGTAGGTAGCGCATGTAGTGTTCAGATTCATTATAGAATACAGTAGTTTCAAAGGACCTTGGCTTTTACTTTGTAAATTGTCTTTTCTTTTATTGACTATGATTTATAAATTCTCCACTTTTACCCATCAACATTTTTTTTTAAAAAGAAAAACAAACTTTTGAAATGTGCTTTGCTTTAAAAACACGTACATATGTGCCTTTCATTAGACATATGTTTAGGAATTTTTTTAATTCACACCTTTTTTGGTTAAATTCACACCCTTTCTTCGCATGTCCGATTATATGCAGATTAAATTTGAGTGTGTCTGCCCCACCCCCCTGATGAATTAAAAATTTTCCTATGTTTAAAATAAATAAATTTTTTTCTTGGCCAGGCCATTGTGTGCATACACGCATTGTTGGGTTAGCAGAGAAGACTCTGCATCAATATAGGATTTGAGCATAATATTTTGGTTGCAACTTGATTCAAATATGTGAGTGACATACGGGGTGACATATGATGGATGGGCATGTTTTATAAAAGTGCATGCATCTATATGAAACTAGTTTCAGATCGTGTTCTTGGTGTCTTTGGAAAGCTCTTGACGAGGATGGGTGCACGGGCTTGGTACCATGACGTTTGGACTTGCAGTGCAAAAGTTCTTGAATATTGAATGATTTCTTCGCTGAAAATTAAAATTATATCATAGCTGAAAATTTCAGAGGAATTGGAATGTGCCTTTGATGTTGTTGGAAAGATATTGTGAGCAAGATTTAATGGAATTTATTTAGTAAGATTTGGATTCAGAAAATGTGGGAGATATTGATTTTTGAGTGATTTCTGCCACTGAAAATTCAAATAAATTCCAAAAAACCAGGTTTTTGAAGGAAAAATAAGTTGAGCATGTGGTAAGACCTGGGCCAAGGGCACAGCCCACACTAGTAATATGGTGAAATGAGCTGTTCATATATAATTTAGGAAGTGTTTGTGTTTATCCTTGGATCCATGTCAACCCAAACTTGCTGAATTATTTCCTAGTTTGGTATATACGCAACTAACTAACTACACAACATATGAAATGATTGGGGTCTTCATCTTATCCTATAGAGCTATTAAAGTCTATTTGGGAGTCAGTGACTTTTTTGACGAGTAGAACAATGCCAATGTAGTTAGTTGATCAATAATCTCTCCCAACAAGGTTTGAAGACCCTTTTTTCCAAAGTTTTTCTATTGACAAACCTTGGGAAAGAGTGTGGCAAATGGTGGCCCATGGAAAACTAAAAGAAAAGGTAGGAATTATGAGCCCCTTCAAAATTGGAATACTTTTTTATATAAACCTCAGGTCATGTTCCCTCACTAGGGGTTAAGATATTTGAACAGATGTATATGTGTTTTTTGCCTATGGTATTTTCAAACCATAGGTTTACACTTGGGTGTTCAACCTATTAATAATCTTAGGCTATGTATTTTTTGTGTAGGTAAAGCCCAAGCATGGTGTCATTCCCCAAATAATGGACCTAGCACAAGCTGGTAGTTGAGTCTGACCAGATAGTTTGGGAATGTCCCTCACCCTTCGGCTTTTACCCATCACAAAGCACGAGGTGAAGGTCATCATCATGAACCTAAAAAGGGATTGGATTGAAATTACAAAAGGAATTTTTTTGAAAAAGTTCTTTATGACTTTGCCAATGGCTAAGTGTGTCCTTGTGATATGTTGCCTCTCACACATGAAGGAGAGGCCGGAGATCATGTGACGTAACACTCACATCAGTGCACCATACAGTATATGTCACAGTGTCCGAAGGTCACAGGTACCCACTAGTGTTCCACATATAAAGATGAAACATATCATGTTTGGGGAGGACAATTGGAGTCTTTGAAGAGATTGTGCTTCAACCAACCATAAGAGATCAATCTAAACTCCTTTGATCCATTGTCTTCTCAACAAATTTGTTTCATGTGTAGCGTAAGTCTTTGTGTTAGATTAGGCTCTTGCAATCTTCATAACTCTAAAGTTAGCTAAGTAGCATGTGTTGCAACATTGTTAATCTAGTTCTCAAAATTAAGGCTTCAATTGTGTTAGGCATCTAGAAGTTAAGGGGTACCAAAAAAAATGTTATTATCATCACAATTTACAAAAGGATTTTTTATTGAGCTTCAAATGGTTAGTAGAAAATTCATTTTAAATCAAATACGTTACAAGTTGAATTGTGATGTTACAAACTTAGTTTTTAACAAAAAAAATTCCAGTTATTGCTAACCTAAGGTCTTATAAAGGACATCATTAAAAGAAAAAAAAGATGTTGTCATAGAGTTTTAACGAACAATTTTTTAAAAATTATGCCCTTTTGATTTCATATATGTGATTGATTTCTTTGAATAAATGAATGTAAACAAAAAATTAATTTGAATTCTATTTTATGTGTTTCAAATATGGTTTCAAATAAGGACTAATCAATTTGCTAAAGGACAACACCAAATTTAGTCCTAGGCGATACATTTTAACATGAATACACCCTATGTTCAAGTTATTTTCTTTTTTTATCTTTTTCTAGATTTAGGTGTTTAATCTTCTCTAAATCTTCTATCTAAAATCCTATTATCCTATTTTGCTTGATTTGTTTTCTTCATATTTAAATCTAATTAAATTTGGCATCATTTTAATTTTTTAGAAACAACCATTTCAAACTCCAATGTTCCACTAAGCAGTTGGCACCATTGCACAAAAGGAGGGCCATGAACCTAAGGATGTTCTAATGGGCAAGGCAAATGGGTTAATAATGACACCCTTGTAGCAAAAACAATGCACCATGGTAGAATGAGGCACCCTTAAGTTCTTTCTAAGGCTTAAGAGATGAACCCGCAAATGGCAATGACAAAAAGTTTAGGTAAAAAGGAAGAACTTGAAAGCACAGTCCCTAGCTCCACACATTAAGAACGCACTAGGAATACAAAATTCAATATGAAGATTGAAACAAAGTGACATGTTTCACAAACACATAAACAAATCATTTGCACAAATCAAACAATGCAAGTGGTTATTGGAAATGGAATCAATTTTGAATCATGGACTTGCCTTGGACTCACTACATTCACATGGCCTATACTTGAGAAAAAAGTTATCACATTATTACAAAAACATGATTTTTCCACTAGTAACATCATGACACATGATTGTGAAGTCAAATATATTTGTCTCAAATGATTAACGATGTCTAATTTGACTAAAATCAAAATTACTCATCTAAATAGGGTTTATTATGATTGTGACAGTCCAAGCAAAATCCTTCTTCATTCCTAAGGACAATTTAAAAGGACTTCCTTCAAGAAATAAAGAAAGTAAATAACACAAGCAATTTGCGAGAACCATGCCTGTTAGAATAAGGAGGAAATTGCAAAATTGAAAATATATTAAAAAACGTTAGGTCATTCTGTGCACCCGTCCATAAAATCAGAAAAAGCACATGTTAAAAAGCTCCTCACAATTTGCATGTCTTTTGCATAAGCTACACCCAGAAGACATGCAACATTTAAATACTAGTGCATGAAGAATTAGAGACAACAAATTCACACCTAAGGACATCTTATGAGGCTATTACAACATTTTTAAGTGTCAAAAGTCTCAATTTATTGAAGAGAAGTCCACAAAAACAAATCCAAGGCTTCCATTCCAACAATCTCATTGGCCACATAGGCTTCTTTTTTTCACTCCTAGGAACAAGCCTATTCCACAGGCCCTCTACATTTGTGTATATTTTTCCTACACTAGTACTATAATCTTTTGTTTGTATACACAAAGGGTTAAAAATAAAAGAGTTGGATAGACAAAATGCAATTCTCAGTCCAATCCCTCACTTTGAAGGGTAGGTAAGTAATTGACCCTACTATTCAAATTAAAAACCTCTTGTTCTTGTGAAGAAAAACCATGAGTAATTGCCATTGAAACAGCAGCTAAGAAGTACTAGGTTTTTGTTTTTTTTTTCCCGATTGTGTGATGTAGCCACATTGGTGATCATCCACAAAAAGAATTAGCCAAATTTTACTAGAGGTCAGAGAGAAAAGTATGAAAATATAGAATCCTGCCACATTTTGACAAACTGCTTGTCTAAATACGGCGATTGCAGAAGAAGAAAAAAAATCCCTCAAAATCTGGAGACTTAGGCCCAATTTTTTGGCAAAAATCATTTGCATAAGTGCACTTGGTTTCCTTTTGTCACCAAGTGAAAAAGATTGGCCAAAAGGAA
>Ga0209208_10003297_pt1 | contig 23156 bp, 12 predicted proteins | sample S1TSphfallax_3_FD_187694 | JGI IMG/M metagenome (GOLD analysis project Ga0209208, IMG submission 187694) | Host-associated microbial communities from peat moss isolated from Minnesota, USA - S1T2_Fd - Sphagnum fallax MG (SPAdes) (version 2) | ecosystem: Host-associated > Plants > Peat moss >...
ATTCTCATAACACATTGAGATGTTTGTTGGAAAAAGCCAGAAGCATACTTGTATTGCTTCTATAACAAACTTGTCATGTACATTTGCCTGCTCTCTAGCACTCAGGCCTTCATGTAGATACCCCACACCCTGGCTGAAGACATGGCTATTGACAACTTGATGTCTGTAGCTGTCTCTCCAATCAATTCAACAACTCTAACACCCAGTCTTTGTCCAAATTTAGACTCCCAGTCATGATATCACTCTTCTGCAGGAGCCTCAACAGGAGCTATGTTTACACAATGGGCATTAGCCACATCATTCTTCTGCAGCATTTGCAAAATTGCAAACTCAACACAATTGGTCTGACTCCAATCTCTGTTGATGCTGCCACTAGCACATTGTCATCAATGTTGTACATGACACTGTGGATCAACCATCACATGCAAAAACCCAAGACCACTAGCCTTTGGGAAAACCCCGCAATCCACTGAATGTTCCAGCCCATACCTGTGTTTGAATTAGATTGAAGTGCTGGAAATTCTGACTCTTAACTCTGACAAATTGAACTCAATAGGCTGAAGATCAAGCTTGTTACATGTAATAATAAGGAGCTTGTTCACAAATAGAAGTCTGATTGACTGAAATTGTTCTGCTTGCTAGGCAAGATTCTAGCCACAGCTTCCTAAAAGATCAGCAACAAACAGAACTGCACCCCTGAGGTATGCAAGTCCTATTATGCCAAGCATCCTCAAATTATATTGCATCTTGCAAGAATTCCAAAGGTATCAATCACCTAGCATCATTCCCCAGTTCAGGGGCAAAAAGAAGGTTCCAACAGAGATATAATGAACTTGAAAACTTGCCCTCTAAAATTTCCAGAAGAAGTTGTGGAAAAATTAACCTTAAACTGTAGAATCTGTGGGATCGACTTTGTGAGTGGTAGAAGTGACGGTGTATGCAATATCTGCCATAGAAACTACAAGTGAGATTCTAGCATGCACAAGACAAGTCAAGGTGCACTTGAACTGAGATAAAGTTACATTCAGGACTTGGACCTTCTTAGGAAGGTGGTGGTGACCCTTGAATTTGATAAGCACTTGATAAATCTGCCATCTTTTGTTGGATGTTGAAAAGTCCCACATAACTCCTACTCCAATCCTCTTAGCCTCAACCAGTAGTTGCCTGCAAAATTACTTGGATTCCCACAAGCTCCACACACATACACGTAGGAAACACAAAATGGAGGACTTTAACCATAGCAAATTCTGTCAGCACATGTGCATGCTGCAAGCACAAGCTGGGTGATACATGCAACAAAAACCTTGCTGGAATCCCATATAGCACTAGCTTAAGACATTGGGTTTGTTTGCTTTGCAAAAAAATAACATAAAAAACTTTAAATTTTTTTTTTAAAACAACAACCATGGGGTGAATGTTAGCTTGATAATAGTAATATAATTAAGACATATTGAAAATAATGGCATTGTAAACCATAACCATCAAATACATTTATAATGGAATTTACATTATATTACTTAAGAAATGCTATATCACATATAATTAAATTGTGTTTCATGAAGCTCTAGTTAATAAAAACTAGGGGAAAAAAAGTTTCATTGATAAGAACTTAATGATAAAATAAAACATTCATCCATAATTTTGATGGAAGTTATATATATATATATATATATATGTAAATTCTATTTTTTCATCCATAAATTAAATGAATGAAAAAAAGCATTCATCCATAATGAAGATGAATGCTTACATTCATACCCATGTTTGCTTTTAGGTTTACATGTATAACATTCATTTTGTGGTTAAATTCTTGGGTTTACTTGCATGTGTATAGGGGAAAAGGCATTGGGATGCTTACTTTTAGGTTTACTTGTATAACATTCATTTTGTGATTAAATTCTTGGGTTTTATTTGCATGGGTATAAGGGAAATGGCATTTTACAATCCCAAGTTCCAACTCTAGGCTCTAGCTTTAAACTCATGCAATAGCTTGCTTCACACACCCACATGGCATTTCACACATTTTCCAAATGCATCTGCATAACCACCTCCAACCTAGAACTAGAAAAAATGGCCAACCAAAATGGCTCCTTGCCACCCATAAGGCCATAATGGGTCTCCTTGTCTTTTCCTTGAAATAATTATGATGGCATTCCAAGTCACACCTCTAATCCCTATATTAGATTAGTGGCAAGTTAATTGCCAACTGCCATTAATCCTTTTAAAAGTTAATTATTTTGGTAGTTCCATTCCCATGGTGGGTGCTAGTTTTCATTAAGGAATTATCATACTCATCATTATTCTAGGATTTTGACAAGGCAAGCTAGATGGTAAAAAATGGAACGAGATTGTGAGAATTATTGGTTGATCACCTTTGATCCTTTGATGAAAATAATTTGGCATGATTGGATGTTTGGAGTTGAAATATGCTACAAAAGTGCATTGTAAAATAATTAGATTGTTGATTATAGGAGGAAGAAGAAGAGGAGGAGGAAGAAAAGGATGATGAATTTGGACTTTGCAATCTTATGAAAAAATTGTTTAATGTAATTTTGGGCAATTAGATGCTATAATTAATTGCTTCCAATTTATATGGTGACTAACCTTCATATTGTAATGGTTATTGTGTTGCAACCCCAACATCTGATTTGAAAAAGTGTGGAATGGAAGGGCCCATGAAGCTAAGAGAGTGTGTTCATATGTGAAACACACTTTCACAAATGGGGGAAAGTGCAAGAAATCGAGCTAATGATTCCCGAGTGCACTTCCATTTTTGGAATTGCATTTGTGCAGGAGTCCCGAATGTCTAAAGCCTTGGTTGAAAAAGTAAACAATCACCAAATTGGACCCCAAGGATACCACTGGAAAGGTCTTGAAGTGTAAATGCCTAAAATGCCCTTGCATTGTTCATTCAAACTTGAAATGCATGAGTTATGGTCAAAATAAAGGTTAGGAGTCAAATTGAAAATGACTCCTAATCATAAATCCCTTTAGATTAGGGGTCAAATGATGTTTGATTGGGTCTTGCAATACACTGATGGAAAGATCTTTTTGAAGGCTATAAATTATTGTCATCACATGCTAAAAAAAGGCTTGATTTAAAAGATATATGAGCATCCAAAGTTTCAAGATTGCAAAAGTCTGAGTTTTGGGACTCCCACTTGGGGAAAAATGTCATTTGGATGTAACCCCCATGTTGAGTCGTAGAGTATATTATAGGGAGGGGAGTGGTGCCTCCTCCCAAATGTTGTAGGCCATGTAAAGCTTGTGTTTGAAGTTGTCCTTATTAAGTTTGTTGCACCACTTATGTTTAACTTGCATTGACCACCTTCTTTCTTTGATTATGTAGGTTGATTTCATCTTGAACTTTTTCTTGTGAGTTCATCCTCATCTCGGAACTTCAACATGCCTTCTTACTCCAAAAGTGTTATAAATTAAGAAACATGCCATGAATACTTTTTTTTTTCCATTATTTCATTCTAAAACCCACACTTGGGTTTCTTAACGAGTTTGGGGGGCATGTCATATTGGTTGTCATTATTTGTAGTTATCATGAGCTTAAGACTATTTTGTGAAATAATAATAATAATTGTCAAGAACAATTGATATCATGTTTTTTGTTTTCTTTCTTCCCCTCTATAATGAATCCACATTGCTTCGCACTACTAATGACAATGATTAAATTTTTTTTGTGGACACAATAATTATGTTGTAATCAATTTTATTTTTTCAAAAGATAAAATTTTATAAATTTCATTATATGTCATTTTGTTCCATTAATCTTTTTTTTTCATTCTTGAATTGGGTGGCAAAATGTCAACGAAATTTTAATTCATTAAATAAATTCACAACAAGATACAAATAGACCCCAAAAAAAAAACATTGAAAAGGTGCAACACAAATAACATGCAATGATTCTAAAATAAAATACGATCTATGATGTATTATAATCTGGAATGGTTTTGGAATTGTCATAATGACGATCACCAAAATCCCATCCTACATAAACCGATTTGAATGAAACATTGTCACTAAAATAACAAATTTGAATCTTTTATTAATCTAAGCACATGCAACTATGTTCAAGAAAAATTAGTGACACCATACAATGTGCACCTTCAACATTCAAACCCATTTGAAGCACATACCTCCAAAAGAAGTTTAAAGTTGTTTGTGTATATTGAATTTCTTGTAACCACTTTTGGGTGTTGCCATAATTCATGTTCATATATAGCTAGATTGGAATTACAAATGATTTTTTTCTCACATAACATGACTATTCCTATAATCCCACTTTAATTCATGATTTAACTATACAAGGAATCCCATGTGATCATTTGATTCTGCACCTATTAAGCATGATAGATAGGTTAAGAGGGGCAATGCAATGTTTTGTCATAGTTATTTTGGAAAAGACAAAAAAAAGAAAAGGAAAACAAAATATGTGATCTATGTAGGGCAAGATGCAAGGATAAAAGTAGCACCTCTAGAGAGTTAGTTTGCCAATACTTATTTTGAAGGACCAAAGTAAGCTCTAATTTGGCTCCTCAAATTAGTGTTAAGTTCTCTTGAAAGATGGCTTTCATGGACATGGTTTACTTTTGCTTATATAGGCAAAGAAAGAAGTAGCTATAGTCAAAGGTTTCAAACAAGACTACAATTTTTTGTGGCATTTGGTAGTTCATGTCCATGTTGCATGTGGAACTATTTAATCTTTTATGGATGAAAAAATGATTACTTTACATGCATTTCTCTTTTGTGTTTGCTCATATTTATCTTGAAAATGGGAATGATTTTTAAAAATAAAAATAAAATGATTCTTTTATTTCCACCTGGTGGTATTTTGCTTGCATACTTTAGATTACTTCTTTTTATAACATGGGTTTTAGAAGTGGATTAGAATAGAATCATCAACAATTGGAACTACTTCAAAAATTCATTGTAAGAAAACCTTGGAATATTTGAAATACATTTATTTCTTATATCCATTTGAGATTGTCATTAATCATAAAACAAAATGTAATTATAAACAAAATATCAAATAAAAATTGATGATTAGATTATTGTAAGCCAAATTACTATGCAAAACTATTGCAGGCATTATAATTGAAGTCCTTACAAAATATCTTAAATCTCCTTTGACCACTATTGAAAAAATCACCCAAACATCCCCAACCAACTATCTTAGGCCATTGGTGAAAAATCTCCCCAAATATCATAAGCCAACTATCATAGGCCATTGCTAAGGTCCCACAAAGGCCTTAAGCAAAAAAAATTTACACAAACAAACTAAATCAAATGTTTCATGGACACCTTTGGTTTAAGGTCATCATAAATGTGTTCCTTTCATGCATTTGTGTTTTTACAACATTTTAACAATGTGTTCAAAGTTAAATGTGAATGAAATGTTGATCAATAATTGACATAATGTTGTAAAAACATTATAATATAAGGATCAATCATCACAATTTGTTATAATGTCATCACAGTATAATATCAATATTGTGTCAACATTTTTTAAAAATATTCATTGTGTTAACATTTCGTTGATACGTAATTTTGATGATGTTAACACTTTGCTAGCACTTAATTTTGAACACATTGTTAAAATAATAGGAGAAGGTCTTTCAGATTTGAGATCTTTGAAACTAGTAGGTCGAAGAAGGTCGAAAATTTAAAAGGCCCCCCCATAGCAAGACCTTCCCCTAAGTAAAGCAATGGTATCTTTTCTTTACCTTGTTTTTGAAATGACTAATTCATAAAATTGAATCTTTTTGAAATCGAGAAGGCTTAATACAACTTGTATTGGGCCCTTCCAAATTTCGAAAGAACCAATAAAACGGAGTTAAAATTTTAGATAAATCTGAGATAAATGAGAAGAAGTGAAACAAGACAAATTCAAGTTGGGGAGCGACCTGAAAATACAAAGGAAAAAAAGTACCAATGCTTTGCTTTGGATGTTGGAAATGCACAAATATGTGGAGGAAGCAAGCAGGTTTCTGATAGTAGATCAAGAGTCTTAGACTCCCACCAAGCTCACATTCCCAGAACAGGATGGGGCCATTGTAGGTCCTTAAACCTACAGTTTTCCAATCAATCCTCCCTCCCCAAGGACTCAGGAAGTTGCTTAGGTTTCTAGATTCTTGCAGCAAACCTACCAGCAACCTACCAGCAACTACTTGCAAGGGCGGTGGGCCAGGGAGTCGGAAAGCAAGCCTTGGTGCTTCTTTGCTGCTGCTGCTGCTGCTATGGACAAAACAAGTCCAAAACCATGAAAGTCTAGTGCAAAATCGCAAAACAAAAAAGCTAAAGAGTAATGGGTGGCAATTGATCTGACAAAAAATTCGTGACAATCTTAACCCGCAGAAACAAAATTTGTTCCGACAACACCCATCCATCCAATTTCCTTTCGTTTGCTTCTCTTCTTCTTCGTCTTCTTCTTGTTCCCCACGTCTAGTTGTTGTTGTTGTTGTTGTTGTTCTGCCTAGACGTCTGTCTGTCGGACCGACTGAAAAAAGGTTGCGCAATTTTGTCAAAAACTACAACAGGGACACACCACACCCATTACCATTTTGATGGGCTCTTTTGTTTACACAATGGGCCATGGCAACTTGGAACAGAGAATGGGATGCTTTAGATTGTTGTGAAGGAGAAATGCGCCCATACTTGATGCGTAAGATCTTTGTTTCCCCCCTTCAATCCTCATGTTGTAATGTTCTGCTGAATCATATTCTCTTTGCTTGTTTGTTTGTTTGTTGTTGTTTCTGAGAGGACGATTATTATTTCTATTTTTTTTATTTTGGGGTTTTTACCTTTCTTCCAACTTGGGGTTGTTCATTTTTCAGTAGCTGCATGCATGCTCAATGTTATCTATTGTTGTAGTCAAATCCAATTTCAATTTGGAGGTCACAGGATCAATCAGTCAGTCATGCAAAGTCCCATCCTAATCCAGTGGAAATAGTCCCTTTTTTGAGTCCTTTTGTGAGAGATCTTTGGGGGGTTAATTTGTGCATCCATCTTGCCTGGGAAAGGAAGAAGAAATACCCAACTCTACTTAAAAGGGGGGGATGTCTGTCAGGGCAGAGACATGGATTCTATCTCCATTTTGTTGTTGTTGTTCTTGAGCTGTCTTTACTGATTGGGTTGCATTCATTTCGTGATTGCATCAAACTACCAACAACAATGATGCAATGGGTCAGGTTATCATGTGTAAGATCTGGATGTTCATGTCTCTTGATTGCAAAGATGTTGTTTAGAGCATGATTTGGACATCGAGAACTTTTGTACGCAGAATTTGAGTGCAAAAGACCTGGGGTAGAGTCTGAATATATTGGCTGTGGCTCCTCTACAGGATTCTTTCAATTTATGTGTGCATGAACAGCATGTACAAAAATTGTATTCAATCATGAGAAGACTGCAAGGAGTTTGTACTTGAAGATTGCGTGGGAAATTCTTGAGAAGAAGTTTTAAGAGAAAGCTTGGAGTCTTGAGCGCAAGGGGGGGTGCGGGTGGGCAGTTGCAATACTCTTTGGTGATGGATAACTCACTGTGGAGTAAGCTGCCAGAGGGAACTTTGGAGTTGGTGTTTGCTCGACTGCCATTGAAAGACATCATGCGCCTGCGGGTGCTTAACAAGCACTGGAACTCCTTCATTTACTCCCCTGTCTTTCAGCAAGTATTTGAAGAAGTTTCGTCAGCAAGATTTGGAATTGTTACCAAGGCATTCTCTGGCACAGAACTACCATCTTATGCAATGTTTCACATTCTTGATACCCTTGCAAATACATGGTTCCAATTCTCCAATTGCTCTTTTCCTCTAAATGTTAACCCTATTGCAACAGCTGGAGGCCTAGTCTGCATGTATGCTGTCCCTGGGTGTCATTCGAAGGCCAGTGGCCAAGTTTTTGTTTGTAATCCTATCACCAACTCTTGCAAAGAACTTCCTATCCATCATATGCCTGGTTATCCTGTGTTGGCTAGGATGGAGATTGACAAGCCCACAAGGCGATACAGGATCATACTCATGTGCAAGCTTCAGGATGAGCTGAGTTTTGAGGTCTATGATTCAGCAACCAATTGCTGGAGCATAGTTGATACAAATCCTACTCTGGAAAGAAAAATCTACAAAAGCTTTTCAGTTTCACAGTACAAGGGATTAGCAAAGTCTGACAGTCAGCATCGGGCCCTTTGTGGACTTCCAAGGCCAGACCCCACCTATGGGGAAGCAGGCTTATTTTGGAGAGAAGTCCTGAATGAATCTTCTCATACCCCAGGGCTTGCATATGCATGGGGTTGGGGTGCTCCAGGATCAAAGGGCAGCATATGGGAGCTTCAAACCTCAGGGTTTCAATGGAAGAAGGTGGCATCAGTCCCGGAATGGCTTGAGGAAGTGGATGTATTTGAGGAGCCAAATCTTTTTGTCTCTAATGGGGTGATTGTCCTCAGTGAAAGGGGTGGTGATTCCTATTCTTATGAGCCATATGGGTATCGGGTGTCACTGTTTGAGATGTCCAAACAGACATGGAAAGAAGCGCCTACACTGTTTCTGCCATTTTGTGGTGTGGAAAAAGAGCTGGCAGAGGAATTTGCTTTTGAGATCAAGTGGGATGCAATCCCATGATGACTGGAACTGCTACAATTACTTTGCTGCCTGAGCACACTCAGGTATTTCTCTACTTTAGCCCCCCAACTGCTTGTATTTTCAAAATAGAATGTCTCTGCAGAAGGGTTTCTTTTCTATGGCTCCACCCTAGACCCTGGCTGTCCATGAAATGCAGAAATGTGCACTGGTGCTTATGCAATGAGACTGTCTAGTTGCTAAGATTCTGATGAGAGGTGTAGCCAGGAGTACAGTGGAAGAAGAGCACAATAAAGAAAAACCCATGACATTATTGTTTTCAAAGAACGCAAATCTCTTCAGTTTTTTTCAGAGGCTAAGTAAACAAGGATCATTGGAACTTGCAAGTTTTCTGGGCATTGGTCAAGGAGGCATGCATACCCATGAGGCTTATTATTACCCGTATGTCAGTCTTGTTGTCAACACACTGGTCCCATTTGTATTTTGATCAATCTGGCATTTCTTACTTCTCTGTGCACATGCGGAAGTTGTTAAAGCCCTCAGGCCTTGTTGTTGTGCATACCCATCTGAAATGAAGACACAAGACACCGCTTTTTTTTATCGTCATCCAAACATTTTCACATAAAACATCATAAGATGGGGAAGAAGAATGAAGGATTGGGTATAAGTAAATACATTAGCTTTTTCAAGAAAAGGTTGTTTGTAATGTGCTGAACTTCGGAATCTACTTATCTATTTGAGCTTCATGCTGCTGCGAATTATCAGTGAGTGACAGATCAACTATTTTATTTTTTCCTTATGTTTTTCATATGGTTTTCAATAATTCATCACTATTTATGTTAATGTCAAATTTAATTTAAATTAATATACATTTCCCAGATAGGAAAAGACACATGTTTATCCATGTAGGTAGGTGGATAGGGAAAAAGAGTGCTCAAAGTAGTTATAAAATGGAGGTAGTTATTAAGAAAGTTAATAAGAAAAAGAACTAAGTATTAAGAAGAAAAAAAATCAAGTAATTAGGGCTTGAAAAAATGAGATAGTTATTTCTGAAATTGTTGTTGGAATGGTCCATGGTCAGCTTATACATACCCATGCATATTCTTTACCCATCACTTGGTATGTATAAGAACTCCAAATGATGGATGCACATGTAATGCAAAAGCACTAAGGAGCAATGAATTAAAATGTAGTATTGGGTTGGACACTTTTTTGCAAGACAAGTGCCCAATTGGAAAGTAATTAGTGAATTTTATTTATTGTACTTGAATTATGACAAATGCTTTAAGGATTATAGTGCTTTGCCAACTTATTTTAAGTATAGATGTATGATGCAATGGGGGTAAGAATCAAGGTTTAAGGTCTTGGGTTCAATTTTTTATTTTTTTCTTAACAACCATTTCGTTGCTTGGATGAAAAGCTCCAAAAGAAGCAATCCAAGGATGAGGAGGTGTTGGGAGAAATTTTTTTATTGGCTCGGAGAAGAAAAATAATAATTCCCTAAGGAGAATGAGAATTGCACCTTATGCTTTTCATAGGGAGTTTGGTTGCACTTTCTTAGAGAAAACATTCGATCCTCATGCAATTTGGACCTACTTTCTTGACCAAGTTGTCCAAAGAAAAAAAAGTAGGTTGAGACAAGTTCTCCAAGAAGAAACCCGAAGGGGAGTTGGAATATAATGTTATTTTATGAGAAATCGACAATTGGGACCAAAATTCCATTGGGAAATATGATTTGCCTCAAGAAGTCTTAACATGATCTTTTCTAAGGAACCTCGGGAAACCATGTTTGGCCAAGAGAACTTGGGCCCATTTGCCCCATGGAACCAATGTTTCCTCAAGAACTTGAATAACTTTGCCCTCGGCAAACCATGTTTTCCTAGGGAACTTGGGCCCATTTGTTTAGGGGAACTATGTGTTCCATGGGGGCCATTGCACGGGGAACTTTTTTGCAATGGTCCCAAGTTGCCCTAAACAATCATATTTACTTGAGAATATCTTGTCACCCTGTTCACCTAGGGAACAATGGGAAACCATTTTTTATTTTTTTTTGGGGAAAAGCTTGGGCCCATTTGCCCTAGACAACCACGTTTACCAAGGCCCATTACACATTGAACTCAATTGCAATGGGCCCAAGTTTGCCTCAAGCAAGTGTGTTTCTCTAGGGAACTTGGGCCACCCATTTTTGGTTGATTGGCAACTATCATTTTCATTTTTCTTTTTTGGATGAAAGCCATTTTATGGAGAAGCTAGCTTTAAAAATATTTAAAACCAAAACTTCACACTTATTTGAGGAAGTTTTCAACCATTGTGTCACAATTCTCTAATTTAAAAAATGAGATATCTAAAATAAGTAAAACTCAGGTGCTATTGAGAATGCCTTATGAAACAAACTTGGGAACTTGGGGAACCCATGAGAACAAAATAAAAACACACTAGGAACAAGAGGAAAAAAACAAAGAATCTCTCTAAATCTCTAAAGCAAATAAACTATAGAGGTTCCCCAAAGTAGAAGTTTCTATTTTGAGAGAATTATAGAGTTCCTTCCCTTTGGCCCACCTATATAATAATTAAATATAGTAATTAAAAATATTTTTTTGCACCTATATAGGTACATAGTAGTTTTATAATGGCAATGGAAAATGAAAAGAATAAAAATTGCACCAAAGTAAATGGCCCCCAAGAAAAAAAAAACACACACACACACACAATATTAAAAAAAATTACTTCAATTCAGGGTTTTTTTTTTGTTTCCCCCAATATTGTGATGTAACCTCATTGGCAAATCATCCAAAAGAGGAATTAGCCAAATTTGGCTATAGGATAGAGAGGACAGTATTTTATTGGCCTTGCCTACCAAGGCAAGGATATTGTGTTTAGACTCCTTATAGAGTATATAGTAGCTTTAAGGGATTTTGGCCAAATAATAGGTCTATTTTTATATGAGGATTTTTGAAAGATGATATATTTTTGGCTTGTGTTTAAAACTTGAGATTAATTCTCGAGTTATAATAGCTTGAAGGATTAAATTGGTTTTTTTTGGAATATTTTTTGAAAGATTATATTTTTTCATGGTGAAATAATTGAGTTTCCATAATTTTCTTCTTCTTTTTTTGCCTTAAGATACTTTTTTCAATGTAAATGGCAACAAGGCCACATTGTGACACACCCCTTATTTTATTTTTTAAGAATCCTACTATATTTTGGCAACCAAGTTGGAAATGAAACTACCGTCTAAAATAGGGTGACAAATTATTTTTCTCAAAAAATCTGGTGACTTTGGTACAATTTTTTTTTCCACACAAAAATCCTTTTCTATGAGTCATGTCAGACTCTTTTTTGTTACCAAGTGGCAAAATTTCCTCCAAGGAAAAATCTCTTCTTTTCCGTACTAACTTTTGATATCTTAGTACCCAAAAAAAAAATAATAATAAATAAATAAATATATATATATTATTTTATTTTATTTTTAAAATTTTTAATCTACCAAAAAAGGTTGCTTTGATAGGTATTTGAATAGTGACTTGTATGTGAAATAAGGGCTGCCTTAGAATGTTTTGGAAAATCAATCTGAACAACATCCCCATTCTTGCATCATGTCCCCCTACATAAAACAATAAGTAGAAGCTAAAGTGATGCTACATGCCCATTTCATTACTAAGGTTGGTCACGAGTCTTCTCCATGCTTTTTACTCCATTATGAATCACATGCCTTCTTCACTTTCAAGGAAAGTCTTTCAAGGAAAGTGCAACTAAACAAATGATAGCATCAACATACGGATGTTTATTTTATTTTTTAAAATAAAAAATTTAATTAATTTTTTTGATTACCAATTTTTGGAATTTTTATGATTTCGAAACAATGACAATTTTTTTGTGAAAGAAACACATTTTTTCCAAAAAATTCAAAAAACGGCAAAAAATATCATCAGAAATATATCATTGCATGTCCGTAGCAAGGACACTTTTGGTAGGGACATAAAAATAACACAAATCTTCGTACTCTACATAATAGGAGCAAATGTACTACAAACATCCATTCTATGCAAGAGCACAAAATACAACTAATGTGGGGTGGGAACAATACCTTTGTATGAACTAGTGGGTGCCTGTGACCTTCGGCCACTGTGAAGTCCCCCGGTTTCTTTAAACTTGGTTTCATCCATCCCCTTAATCGGGACGGACAGTAGCTAAAAGAAGAAAAGCTTCCCCAAAATTCGTCTCATCAAGCCGGACGGACATTTCATCCATCCCCTTAATTGGGACGGACAGTAGCTAAAAGAAAGAAAAGGTAGTCTTGGTCAATACAAAAAAAAAAAAAAAATTGATTATGGGTTGTCCAAGGCCTAAATATTTTTTTCTGGTCTTCCCCTAAATCCGTCCCGTCATCAAGCCGGACGGACATTTCATCCATCCCCTTAATGGGGACGGACAATAGCTAAAAGAAAAAAAAGGTAGTCTTGGTCAATACAAAAATAAAAAATAAAAAATGATTCTGGGCTGTCCAAGGCCTAAATATTTTTTTTCTGGTCTACCAAATCTTTTGCCTCAAAAAATCAGACTGCCCTTGATTTTTTTTTTCTCTGGAGTCAGTTACATCAGACAGACAGACACCATGTTTGCTTTAATATATAAGATATATGAAAATATTATATATATATCATTGAAAAAGATTGTGCACATCAATATTTTTCATAAAATTGAAATTATTTCCAAATTATATCACATTAATGTGATTTCTTGGCATTTTTATGGACATAATTTTTTAAATAACACATATTATTAACTTTCATTGATTCATAGCTACAAATTGAAAATTAAATCTTTCAAAATCATGCACATCTCCTGACCCTAAATAGGAATATATTTCTCATTCGCTTTCAACAATGTCATCCAACCACCTCTCTACACCTTCAAGAAAAAAACATGTATTCCTCCTTTTAACCCCCTCCCACACTTCTCCCATTTTTGTTGTTCACCACCAAACAAAATGTTGGTCTTGAGTCTCAACTAGAATTGGATTGGTACCACATTTTGCACATACTAGCATATGGGTTTATTGAAAATTTTGAAACAAAAGCAACATTGGTATTGGGGAAATTTTGATATATTTGAATACTATGATGGTATTAATTATTTATTATTGGTTTGGTATGGTGTTATATTAGTATCAATAATAAGAATTTTTTTTATTGATAACAAAACATTATCAATATTATATTAAACAATTTATTGCATATTGATATTATTTGGACAAAAATTCTTTTAAAATCCAATGAATGACCCCCATTGAACTTCTTGTCTACATCACAACAACCCTATCAAAAACTTTGATTTGTCATTGCAAATGCTACAATGTAATGCAATGTGCAATGTGGATTTCAAGGTTCAATATCTATCTATGAAGCAAGGTAGTTTTGTTTTGTTTTGTTTTGTCACATTGAGATCTCCCAAACCACAACACTTCATGTCATGCTCTTGGTATCTTTGAAAGATCTCGATGAATATGGGTGCATTGACTTGGTTTTAAACGCATTTTGGGTGTGCCAGTGGGTTTTCAGGACTTTGCCACGCATTTTTTGGATGACGTTTTATTTCAAGATGTGGCGCATATTGATGATTTTCCTCTCCTAGGAGATGCCCAAGTTGCTTTGGGCATTTTGGCTTCATCTGTAACTTATTTACCTTTGTATCTCACTTAGACAATATTTCCTTTTTTTCCTTCCTGTCTCTTTTGGCAGGTTTCAATATGAGAGTTATGCAAATATGTGGGGACATTATGAGTCCATGTTCATGGGAGTCCTTTCAAGGCCCCTTAACAAGGCGTTAAGCTCGACTATTAATATCCTTTGGTGGTATATGCCTTTTTTCTATGGTGGACTATGCCCCATTTACTTTTATACGGAGTTGGGTTTTGGTGGTTTTGTATTTACACTCTAAGTTTTTTATTTTCGACAAACCCATTTTAGAAGAATATGTTTCTCAAATTTAGAGAGGCCACACTTGCTTCAATCATGCTTATGTGCAGTGTGAGATGACCTTCTTCTTACAACTAGGGAGATGCACCCTTCTTTTGAAAGTTTGGTAGTTATTCGCACCTTAAGTCTACAAGTATCTTTGATGGACATCCACCATGATACATCCCTTAAGTCTATCTTGGAGGATGACTCCATTACCTCAACATCTAGAATCCACATTTGTTGTTGTTCGAGCAAAGGGGCAGGGCTATGGTTGGTTGTTAGGCCATCTATCTATTCATTTCACATCGCACATTTTACTTTCACCTTAGTGTTATGTTTTCGTCTCGATTTGATTCAACCCTCGACATCTAATCTTTTCACATGTGAATGTGGACATGGTTTGGACACATTTAACACACATTTAAATTGTTGCTTGTTTGGAGGTCAGTAGATAGCCACACATGATGTTATATAAAATGTCATGTATGTCTTCATTCAAGAGAGTGGGCACGTTGTATGGAGAAAATGGTGGTACATTTTTACATCAAGAGTTTCATTATGAGCCAATCTCTACGTGACTTGAAAGGACCAAGTTTTCATTGTTGATATGGTGGTTATGGACATGCAAGAGGTGGTGGCTTCAAGTGTCATTAGTCAACCAACATGTGTAGTTGCGAAACTTAACACCATTGCTAAGATTCACAAGTATAGAGGGCTTCATGAAGGGCATTAGTTTATTCCAATGGCCATGGAAGTGCACAATGCACTCGAGTGTGATATGGATTGTTTCATCAAGGAGTGTGCTCGTCTTTTCCATAATAGATGATCGAGAGGTCATTTATCCTTATTTTTGCATTCAACTTTTTAAATAGTGTGCTAATATTACTCTTCAGTGTGTTTCAGCCTCTGTTATAGAAAAGGAGAATTATGTTGGCAAGTGATGTTTGTTCTAAACCTCCCATTACTATTAGATCTCACAATTTGCATGCAAGTGACATTAGAAAGGCCATGGGTGAAATAACTTCCTACCACAAGAGGGACTAGCTTTCTCCCTTTTCTTTTTTTTGGTTCTAATGGGTTGTGCATCTTTTAACCTTTCTTTGACCTTCCCTTTATGTCTCCCATATGATGGTTATGATTGTTGATCTTTTATTGAAATTTTGTGAGAATTTCAGACTATTTGGAACTATGGTATAAAAGTTATTGATTGTTGAACCATTTTTTCAATGAAAATTAAATAATATCAAAATTGAAAACTTTATTGGAATTTGGTGGCATTTTTCATGTTGTTCGAAATGTCTTTGGTAAATCAAATTTAATAAAATTTATTTCACAATTTTGAAAGCTAGGTATGAAAGATATTGATTTTTGAATGAATTTTGTTGTTGAAGATTCCAACAAATTAAAAAAATTGGGTTTGAAAGGAAGAATCAGTCAAGCCCTCGATATGTTCATACTTGGGCCGATAGCACATGCTACACTAATAAGAATAAAGGACGCATTCATACCTACGTTTTTTTCTCAAAATGGTCATGTTAGTTGTATCGAGTAGCAAAATTTCAACTAGTTACCCAACCAATAAGTATTGTTCAAAATATTTATAAATGCAATGTTTGGAATAAGGTAACAAGAACTAATGCCAAATGTTGACCATGTTAAAATGCGAGCCTATAATACAATGCATGCAAGTTTTAGGGTGCAAGTGGAGTGGGGCATAAGTGGGTTGAAAAGAAAGTGGAGGTGCCTCATGAATAAGTTTGATTCAACCAAACCAAAATATGCATAATCATTTCGAGTTGCAACTCTCTTAACTAATTTTCTACACAAGAGACACATGGACCTCACATACGAGGTTGTTAGTGATCTAACTATTAACATTATTGCACGTGGTTAAGTTGGGGACTTCTAGCTATAGGTGCAAAATAACTTTTGATTTGAATTTTTTTTCCATGATAACACCTAATTCTTTCATTGTTTTTTCATCTTATTCAACTTCTCATTATTGATTTCCACCTTGGCAACCAAGAAATCATTTCAAATCTAGGAAGTTGTTGAATAATGGGACGCCACTATTGCCATGCTCCTAAACTAGCTGTGTAGCATTTCTAATTTTGTCATTGATTTCTCACCATCACTTCCAAATGGTGTATAATACAAAGATGGGTTGGTATATGATGTAGGGGTTATAGGTTTAGACCAATTAAAACTTGGGGTTTTATATATAGGTATAGATGGGCCATCAATTAAACTTTGACATCTCTTTAAGATGTTCCTTGTTGCATGCCCATTTGTGGCCTTCAAGCACTCTAGCATTTGATCACATTGTAGTATTGCTTTCTCCAAACTTTCTTGATTTGAAGTTGACGCACTCCCAACTCCTTGGAAGACTCAAAAGTGAGTCCAAGTACAAGATAGCGGAAGGTGAAAGATTCGGGGCACGCTTCCTAGCTCACAACACTTTGAGGGGTAGAGGGGCGTGTTAGAGCTTCGGGATGGGACTAGAAAAAGTTAACAAGCTTCACTCACTCACACGGGCCTGCACACAACCCACATAAGATGGTTAGTGCATAGTTGGAGCACTTTTGGTGCTAGGACGAGCCACGGGCAACACGGACACACACAAAATTCACCATGACCCGGACTTGGGGGAAGCCACCACCTTCCCCCTTATAGTATATTCTGCACCTCTCAACGGGGCCTACATCCAAATGACTTTTTTCTCCCAGGATTCCCGAGTGGGAGTCCCGAAATCGCGCTAGCTGGGACTCTTGCGACTTTGAAGCCCTATAACTTTGCGAGAAGACCTCAGATCGAGGTGTGGTCTAAAGCAAAGTTGCAGTTCTTGTCGAGAGCTTTCCAACGGTATGTCTGCAGACAAGTAAATTAGGTTGATTCCTAACTTTTTTTGGTCGGGAGTCAAACTAACAATTTGACTCCCGACCTTTCTTTTGGCCATAACTTGTGTTTCAAATGTCCAAATGAGCAATGCAAGCCCATTTTAGATATGTATGTTTCAAGATCTTTTCAATGATATAAAAAACGTCACAATTCATTGAGTTTTGACCCTTCAAATTGCTCTCTGAAGTTTCGGGAGTCCATCGGGAGTCCATCTCCCAAAGGTGGAATGAGGCGAGGTCATGGCTTGAATAAGGTTGAAACCACCATGTAGACAATTGTGGGTAGTTCAAAATGATCAATTATTTCACATTGTAGATCCCATCATGTTCCCATGATATTTCCACAATGTTCACATGATGAGGCACCCAAAACATGTAAGCATGATGCCACCTAAACAATTGTGGTGACTTAGCATGGGTAGATATTTTGACAAATTATTAAAAAAGTCCAAAAATGTTAAATAAATGATATGATTCATGCATTACGTACAATGGAATGGGTTGTCCCACCAAGGAACACATCAAACTTGATAAGGTAAGACGACATTTTGTCAAATGGTAATGGGTTCTACCACAACATGTTGGAGAGTGCAACTTGTATTTTGTAATTGTCGAATTGAATTTTAGTAATGCAAATTGTATTCTAAATGGGAGGTTGGATTGTAAGGTCATTTGTTGGTTTTCTAATTTGACCTAAAGGGGTGACATTATTTAGCAAAGGTGATGGAGTATGAAGGTTGGTTTTCTAATTTGACCTAAAGGGGTGGACATTATTTAGCAAGGGTGATGGAGTATGAAGATTGGATTAGAGATGGGAATCGTTTAGATTCCAATAATGACCCATTCAAAGTACATGATGTGAAAATATGATCGATCTTATATGATTTGCCCTATTTCAAGGCATATAATGAGTTATTTCAATGTGATAATCAATTTGCATTTCAGTGGAGGGGTCTTTGTCATGTTAGTGCCAATGTCAACCCAATTTGGGCATGTCCTCTAGAAGAAATCATATTTTGAAAGGCAACAAGAAAGCTTTGGCAAGGTTGTCATTGCCCTTTATGCATAATGTTTTCCCCTTTCATTGCTTAATGTTAGCACTCTTGTCTTCTACAACCATTGTTGTTGCACTCTTGCTTTCAATTGTTAAAACCATCATTGTCATTGATTGTAGTGAAAAAACTAAAATTTGAAGCTCAAACCTTTGCACATTTTGCCAAGTCTTGAGATAATTTTGTTGAGATTGGTCACAAGTTAACCTATTGTGGGGGTGGGCTTCATTAATAGAAAAACCCCATTTTGTGACTTGTCCAAAACAACTAAAATACTTGCAAATGACATTTTTAATCACTTTGAACAAGTCACAAAATAAGCTTTTTCTACTAGTGCCTTGATTCCACCTATATCATTACTACTAGTACATCTCATCAGGTTCCAGAATTTCAATAAATTAGTATTAGTAAATTTGATTAGACACATACCCTTTTTCACATGCGCTTATTTTTCATTGAAAAACACGAGGTTTCAAAATTCAATCCTAGTGGAATTTTATTTTTTGGATATCTTTAAAATTAATTATGATTTTTTTATAAAAATTGTGACAAGTAACTAAATTCTATCACTTTGTTGATGTATATGAACTTTGTATAAGTCAACAACCCTAAGTCCTTGTAAGGTTTCCTAATATGGTTAAGTAATCTCATTAATATCAAGGCCACATGTACTAAAGCTATGTAGTGAATGTTTTTTTAATACAAGTATGATTTGTGCAAAACTTGAAAAGTAAACAATGAAATTGAGAATATGAATTAAATTTTGACAATTTATGGCACATTTGCCTTAACAAAAGATTGGACATAATGTGAAGAATAGCAACTAGCTTACTTGGTGGCATATTTTATTAATATTAATCATTGATTGAAAAGCCATCTTGATGTGCTTAAAACCAAAGTTTGTGGATGTACCTTCACATCTTTCATGCTAATTTTGCTGTAACATATTCAAAGTAATGGCACTCAAACTTTATGCATGCAATAATTAGATGATAATAAATAGTTGTGTTATTATTCATTTGCACAACGATCACATTTTAAAAATTAAGTAGGTCAATGGTGACATAAAACAAAACATGGGAACCTTTTCTAAAATCTTCTAGTTTGGAACATAATCTTATTGTCCATAAGATTATAAATTGTTATCTAGGTGACATGTGGCTAGTTGAAGAGCAACAACATTACCAAGCCTACTATGCTTTTTAACATGGCAAATAATGTGACATAGTCATTTGGCACAAATGTTAACATGTATATGGTATAACCCACATGAAATGTTTAGGTTTAGGTCAACACCAAGTTTTTTTTAAAGGGTGAATTTTTGCAATTTGATGAATTTTTTTTTTGCAGAAAATGAAAAAAATTGTCATTTTGGGAATTGCAATGAAATCTTTTAAATATATGATTTTTTTCACCATATTTCAAAATTAAAAAATTAAATTAGCCACATCTAGACCTCGGCACTTCCTAGGTTGCAACTTGTAGCAACACTTTTGTAAAAATGTTACAACTCATTTAGGATGATCACCATTTAATGCTAGTTAATGTAGGGGATCCTTGCCAATGGACCTACTCGAAGAATTTGAAAAAACAAAAAAAAAACCCTAGTCATCATATTTCTACAAAAATGAATATTCTTTTTAATATGGCACGTTAGGGAGCCAACAAAAAGTAATATTATTGTGGTATGATATTTTTGATAATATGACATTATGGTTTAGTTTTTTTTTGGTGTGAAATTTCACAAAAATGAAAAAAATAAAAATGAAATGGGAATATTCAGTTACATATTCTTTGTTTTGTAAAAGGCGTAAATTGCCAAGTTTCCAAAAAATAATTGAAACCTTTTTTTTTGCTGCATTTCTATTTGGATTTTAGACGAAGGCATTTTTTTACCAATTTTCAACATTTTGGACAAGTTCTACAAATATGTCACAATTTGGTGCTAAATCACTCTTGGGATGCTTGCATATGACACAAAATCATAAATTTGAGAAAAAAAAACACTAAGTATGACATCATGGAAGTATAGCTAAAATTTTCAACACAAAAATCATAAAGCATACCTTCAATTTCAAACATGAACACTCTTGAAAATATGATAAATTTCTAAGAAAGATGAGCAAAATGTGACACAAAGAAGATGAAATAAGAATTACAAACTCTTCTTTTTATTGAAAATAAGACTACAAATATGTTTGAAATTGTCTATTTGAAATTGCCATCTCCATCTATTGAGTTTGCCCCCAAAAAACCTTTGAATGTTTACCACCTCTGCTCTTCCAAAGCTTTGTGGTTTAAGGTTCAAATAGAAAAAAATTAGAAATCATCTCACATGAATGAAGAAATTCTTGAGGTTTTGGTTTGGAGAACATTTTTACATTTGAAAATGTCAAATTGGACAATATTTTGCTTAAGTTCTAAGACTAAAGCATTCACCTACAATCAAGGCTTCTATTGATAATTGGGAAAAGTTTGTACAAACTTGTTTTTTAAAGTATAAATTTGACCCAATTTTGATAATTTTCGGGGAAATTTCGCCAAATATTTTATATTAAAATTGGGAAAAAAAAAGAAAAAGAAAAACTTGCAAGGGAAGTGCAAAGTGAATAAACATTAAGTACTTAATATGGAAGCTTGGTGATTGTCAAGAAATCTTTCTTTGGGTGGCTTTAGTTCTAAATCCTAGCCTTCCTTGCATACCAAATTAGGCCCAAAATTAAATAAAAGAAAATTTAATGCCTCATAATTACATGTTTATTGTGCTTAATTTCCAATGAATTACCCACTATTTTTTCTTTCAAAAATCATTTTTTGGATAATTTAATTGAATTTTCCATGACAACGATTACTCAAAATTCAATATCTTTTGCACCTTTAAAGGTCTAAAAATTTTCAAAGCACCTTCATTAAATCTTATTCATTGAAGGCTTTCCAACAATACCAAGAGTGTGCCCAAATTCCAAGAGTATATGATTTTGAGTTTTGATTTAAAATGAATTTGCAATGAAAAAAATGCTCAATAATTCAATAACTTTTCCATAGGAGGTGGCATAGAATTACACTTTCAATTGCGGGGATTTTTCATTTCTTGCCCAAATTACACATTTTTACTATGAAAAGATTCAGCTTGAAGTGCCTTGCAACTCTACTCCATTGGATTTTCAAAAAATGCAATAATCATCATTGGGAGGTTAGACCTCAGCTTATGGAAGAACGCCAATTTTGAAAAAATCAAAAGAAAAACACTAGCCTAAACTGATCTTTAATGAAAGTTGGTATCCACTAAGTGGCTTTACCCAACACTCTCAATTGTTTTCACATTTTACTATGGTATTGGTTCACCCAAGTTAGGCTAGCTCTCCGGGGTGCAACACATAAGAAGGTATACCTAATGTGATAAGTTCGAACAAAAAACTTACCTTTAAGCTTTGATGCTTTGGATATATGTGAACAATAAAATTCAACCTTTAACCTTTGATGCTTTTGATAGCTTGATTGATTCATGCTTTGGGGGACCATTGAACACAATAGAAGTCATGATACGGATTCAGACAATGCCAAAGGTATCATTTGTGGGACCACCGTATACACAAAAGAAGTCACATGTATAATTCAGACAATGCCCCAAGTATTTAAAACCCATGTTTAAAATACATAAATAAATAAATAGATAAGTAAATAAATGTTTAAGTTGATAGCAAAAAGAGTCAAGGCTAAAACCTTATATAGGCTAGTAAGTAATCCTATCTTTTGCACAATTTTTCATTGCCAATAGAGTTATTTGTAAAGTAACCCTGTATTCACCCTGTCTTTGGGCCCCCCTTTTCCACTCTCTATCCCCCTCTTTCGGTGGTATCCGCAAAGTAAAGACATTTTTAATAAATCTCAATATGAAATGCTAACAACTCACTATGAATTTGCTGATACTCAGCATTTAAATGCACAAGGTTCGAGAGTAATTACAGTAGTTGTACAGTTAGGAGCAGTGAAAATATATGTAGCAGCAGTGGAGGCGCTCGCTCAAGAAAAAAGGGAAAGACAGGATGACACTTAGTTTACCACCAAAATTGATTGGTTTTTGGAGGCGCTCAAGAAAAAGGAAAGACAGGATGACACTTAGTTTACCACCAAAACTGATGGTTTTTGGAGGCGCTCAAGAAAAAGGAAAGACAGGATGATACTTAGTTTACCACCAAAATTGATCGGTTTTTGGAGGCGCTCAAGAAAAAAAGGAAAGACAGGATGATACTTAGTTTACCACCAAAATTGATCGGTTTTTGGAGGCGCTCAAGAAAAAAAGGAAAGACAGGATGAGACTTAGTTTACCACCAAAATTGATCGGTTTTTGGAGGCGCTCAAGAAAAAAAGGAAAGACAGGATGACACTTAGTTTACCACCAAAACTGATGGTTTTTGGAGGCGCTCAAGAAAAAGGAAAGACAGGATGATACTTAGTTTACCACCAAAATTGATTGGTTTTTGGAGGCGCTCAAGAAAAAGGAAAGACAGGATGACACTTAGTTTACCACCAAAATTGATCGGTTTTTGGAGGCGCTCAAGAAAAAGGAAAGACAGGATGACACTTAGTTTACCACCAAAATTGATCGGTTTTTGGAGGCGCTCAAGAAAAAGGAAAGACAGGATGACACTTAGTTTACCACCAAAAT
>Ga0209208_10003298_pt1 | contig 23150 bp, 15 predicted proteins | sample S1TSphfallax_3_FD_187694 | JGI IMG/M metagenome (GOLD analysis project Ga0209208, IMG submission 187694) | Host-associated microbial communities from peat moss isolated from Minnesota, USA - S1T2_Fd - Sphagnum fallax MG (SPAdes) (version 2) | ecosystem: Host-associated > Plants > Peat moss >...
CCCTGGGTGAAATGAAATTAGACCGCCCTATTGTGGCCTTGTGTGAACCAAGCAAGGCCTTGTGGAGGTAAATTATTGCCACTGATTTTAGTGTGGTTTTGACTAAACTTCTTCTTCCTGTGCTTTTTTCTTCTCATGCAGGAGTAGAGCTTCTGGGATTGGGTGAAAGTCCACAAATGAGTGAGCATGTGAACACATAAGACCCAAATTCCAACTTCAAAAAATGTGGTATTTAATTTTTTGATTGGTACATTTGATTGCTACTTCCCTCAGGGTTTGGGAACTTCAATGCCATTGGGCCATGTTCTGTGTTTTCAACCATGTTGGAGAAGATAGCTGTAGTTGGGGCCCTTTCATATTTCCACTCAAAGTTTCAAGTTAACTTGTAAGCAGGGGCAACAAGGCAGAAGAAATTATTCAGGAGAGAAGTGTGGGTTAAGAAGTTAGGGGAGTCCATGGATGGACTGCCCATGCAATAACAACAACAACAACAAAGATTTCATAAAATAGAAATGGGTGACTAACAAAAGGATATTGGTGCTACTATTACATTTGCACATTTGGAAACAAGAGCTTCCTTTGTAACACACAATTTTTTATTCCCCCAAATTGTCACAAAACCCACATCTTGGCTAGGAATTTATCAAGCCTAGGCTTGATGTATAATGGAATGTGTTGTGTTGTGCCTGGTGAGGTGCTTAAGAGAAATTTGGGGAGCAAGGTACCTAGATGAGCCAATATTTCTGAATGGGCAGTGAAACAAGAACACTGTCCTCCTATACCTAGCATGTTTCATAATGTAGTGGTTTTCATGATTTGCACAATGGGTATGAGGGTTTGCACAATAGGCATGAGGGTTTGCATGCTGGGTATGTGGATTTACAAAATAGGCATGTGGACTTTGAACAATGGTTAGGTTAGGTAGACCCAAGAAGACCTGCCATTGTGCCCTACAGCATCATCTCCAATGGCAGTTGTAAAGAGCTATGAACTGGAAATTTTAGACGAAGTACAACATTTAAATACAGTGGATTCACTGAAAATTTGCTTTGAGCCTTAAAAAAATGTACATATTTCAACCCCTTGGAAGAACCTTGGAAGAATGCAATAAATAAGAAATTATTGTTATTCATTATTTTGATTGGTCAACGGAAAAAAAACCCAAGTGGATACATTCAATACTGGAGTCAGTTTTTCTGGTTTATGGGTGGGGAGGGGCAGGATATTTTATTTATATTTTGGATGTGACAAATCGTAATGCACGCTGTGGGTGGAGGTGCTCTAAGGGGCCTAAAAAGAAGCAGAAAAGGCCACATGAAAACCATTACATTCACATTTAGGATTTTAAGGCAATATTATTATGCCAGTTTTGAGGCTTCCTTAAATTGCACAATTATCATGCAAGGTCCTCGTTCATTAGTTGTCTTTGCCTCATGTCCATAATCATAACATAATAGTCAGATGTCTTTGTCAGAGAGACCCATAATCAACGTAATCTTCAATTTTGAAAAACAACATAATCTTCCCTTTAAAAAAATTGTTATCATGGCTTTTCAAAAAGTTGCCTTAAAATCCTTAATCTATGAGAATGGGTGCATACATTATATTTCTTCATGTAGTTTGTTGTTGAATCGCTACAAGTTTTGTATCTACATGCACACTATGTGTCGGGCATGTCATCCATTAATTGTAGTACAGAAATTTCACAAACCAAGCTCATTGTCTAATATACATATCAACTTGTCATGTCAACAAGCTTACAAAGTGACACAGATATGAAGCATGCACTTGACCTCCAACACACAATCATCTCTGTTTGCCTAAAACATGCAAGAACTTCTAAGAGTATTATGCCATCGTATGGGAGCTTGATAAGATGGTTTGGTGTAATGTGGAATCAGATTTTTTTCAATTTATGAAAGTTTTGAATGTATGTGACCATGTACAACTTCAATTTACATATCATGGACCACAATATGTCCTATTGTTTAAGTTGATTTTTTAATGATTTGGCTTTCTTCCAAACGTAGACAATGACTTTTATTTGAAATTTGGTGTATGAGAGAAATCATTGTCCATTTGACAAATGAAAATGGACCTAATCAAGTAATAGGCTTTTGATTTCTTTGGAAAATAATGATTTTTGGAAATGTTCAAGAAAGATGATTTAATGCAAATGTGGATTTTGAATTTTGAAATATCCAAATAAAATCATTTGTTGTCAAATATTTTGAATTGATTGCAACATTCCATGAACTTGATTATATGTCACATGCATGGATGAAACCAAAAATACTATTTGGACCCTTTTCAATAAATGGTTCAAACATGTATCAACTTATGACATATAGTCATATCTTATACAATCACATTGTTTCCTAGTGTGAAAATATCACCTACAATGTGTCATGATGGTCATAACCTTAGCCTTGGTTTGAAACGAAAGTTGCAGCAAGACATGGAAAAAGGGTTAGGAACAAGGCCAAGACATGACATGGCCCAAACACATTTCCAAGGTGAGTTGGAAATGTGTGAAAGTGCAAGGCTGAAACCACCAAGATGTTTAATATTCCCAATTTGAAAGTTGAGAGTTTTTTTAAGTCTTGGGATCCTTGGGGCAAAGTTTGGAGAATAAAATCTTGTTTAAATAAGATTCAATAGAAAAATGAAATTTATATTTTTGAATGACATTTTTTAATTGCATTTTTTTCATTTATTGGGAGGTTACAAAGTTCATTATTCTTGCTTTGATATATGTGTTCTAGAATCATATTCAATGTGTTAGGAATGTTCATTTAGTTATCCATTTAAATTTTAATTATGTTATGTTAAATTGGGCTAGCATAGTTAATTATGTTTTAACTTGGATCTTCTTCATGTGTGAATGGGGTTTGAGTTATTTAGTGTTTGGGATATAATCCCAAGTTGTGAGTTCTTAAATCATTTTCAATGACTTGAGATTTTAGAACACACAATGCTTTTTATTTTGTAGTTTATTTTGTGTTTTTGTGCAAGTTTTTCTACATATGATATTGAGTTGTTGTTTTTCATTTTGTGTTTTGGGCTTAGATTTTTGTTTTTTTACAAATGAGTCATATTTTGAATCATTAAAAGTGCGATCTTGAGTTTTGTGCCACTCAAGAAGCTTGTGTTTTGTGCACAAGAGTTGTTGTGACAATTGCAATGGGTTCAAGTTTTGCTTGTAAACATTGTGTGGTGTGGTTGTGTGGCTTTGTCATGAGGATTTGAACCCCAATGGGGCCTAAGTACTTGGAGTGTGGAGGTGTGAAGAGGAGGATTACAAAAACAACACAAGAAAAGGAGGGTTCTACTTTTATTATAAAGAATGTTGATAAGGAGAATGAGAACAATAGTAGGAAATACACAATGCCATTATTGCCATTGTAGTGGTTGGTTTCTTTTCAATGGCAATAAAGGTGGGGGGCCTTGGTTCTCTTGGCATGTGTCTTCATTATTGTCTCCTCATCCTTACAAATGGAAGAGGAGTAGCTTCAACAAACAAAGGATGGAAGGAGCACATGGTAGTGGCAAGAACTGAACTCCATCACCATCATTGTTGTTATTTAAAGTTTTTCAACCTCTCACAAGCTTTAAAGGTTTAGTACAATTGGGAGGTTTGGGTGCTTCAATTGGGGAGGTCATTTCCATTTTATTTCAAATAGCGTGCAAAGATATATCGGGTGAAACTTATTGTAATACATACATTTTGTAATTTATTTCAATGTAAATAAGGTGTTTATAATTCATTATGAAAACATATTAAATTTGCTTACATTATATATAAAATATGCCATTATTTCAGAACAAACTAAAAAATACCATTTTATTTCAAGTTATTTTTAAAATGTCCAAATAGTGACCTCCTTAAAATGCTTCAAGAATAGGTTCAAAATCAAGGGATATAAGGGGTTCAATTCAAACCTCCATTGTCATTTTTCATTTTTTTTGTATTTCCAAACCTAGGGTTAAGTTTAGGCCTAATTTAACTTGCCACATATTTAATTTAAAAATTAATCTTTTTTTTTTAAAGAAAAAAGGTTAGTTAGTTATTCATTAACAAATAGTCAAACAAAGTTGGAAATATTTGTTGGCAAATAACCAAATGGAGGTTTTTTTGTTAGTAAACAACAAAGTGTAATAGTTTAGTTGTAAACAACATAACAAAATCAAATTATTCATTGGCAAAATAGCTAAATGGGTCTTTTTGATAACATGTTGAACTTATGGCAATTTAAAGTTGTTCATTAGCAAATAGTTAAGTAATATCTTTCAACAACCTACTAAAAAATCTATCAAATTTTGAGTCGAACATCAAAATGGGTTATTTTGATTTTCTATCGCTAGCAAGTTTGGATCTATTCATTGGCAAACAATGGAACAAATTATTTGTTGATTTGTTGGCAAGCTCCATTTTCACCATATAATTGCGAATGTTGTTGCCAAGGATTTAGCTATTCATTTGCGAATAACAAAACAAGGTTTACTAACAACATGTGGTTGAATTGTTGTCATTATTGTCAAATTGGAAGTTGTTCAAATGATCAATGGACCAACAACAAACTAAGTCATCATTGGCAACTTGCACATAAGGTGTGGATGGTGGTTTATGTGTAATCAATTTTCATTAAATATTTAACAACTTGGTGGTTGTGTTAGTAAACACTCATTCATTCTTGCAACCTACATGTGGGGGAATGTTGTGCCATTAACAAACATGGAGAATTTTGAATTTTTGTCATAATTTTTGAATGGAAATTGCAAGAGTTTAGGGTTATCTATACTTTGTCATAAGTCTAAGGATTTGTTGTATGAAAAGTTCATCTACACTTTGTGTTATTGGGTTGCACTTGTTTCTTATCATTGTGTTGATAGGGTGGTCATTTACTTTTAGGGATAGGAGGTTTGTCAAATCGTGTGCTATTGGTTGACACCTTCGAACAAACACATGCTTTTGGGTTGATATTTTGAAAACTTATGTATGTTTCATAATGAGAAGCCCAAGGTGATAGGCTAGGAGCTATCCCACATGTGTTAATTGGCACAATGAACCTCGAAGTTGTAATTGGTGTGGTTAATGGATATGATGCATTGTGTAACATGCAATATAACCTCCTTATGCACATCAAAATTTAAATCATTATTTTTTCCTTTTGAAGCAATTTTGTTTTCCTAAATTCTTTTGAAAGAAATTAACTAATTCCTATATGAAATTGAGGCATGAACAACATTGCAATCCAACTTCAATTGAATTTTAAATTAATTTAATTTGATTCAACAATTGGTTAGATTCAATTAAAGAAAAATGAAATACAAATTGGCAGAAAAAATATTGAAAATTTTCTTATCTATATGATGTTTTAAAAAATAAACTTAAAAAAACCACAAATCGAAAAAACACATTTCCATGTTTTTTTTGCTTTGAAATGGTTAAACAACTTCCAATTTGGAATTGTCCAATCTATGATCAACAACTTATGAAATCTAAAATTGTTCTACCTAAACAAATCTGATGAATGATTCTCATTATAATTATTTTAATATTTTAAACATGTCCATGAAAAAACACACTTTAACTTGCTTTTCAATATCCATCTAGGCAGGGGAAAGAAATGAGAAAGTTAAACTTGGAAGAAGCAATAGTTCAATTGGCACATACAAACGTTGTTTTTTTAAATTACCTATACTACCTGATTGGATTTGGCAACAAACTGTCAAATAATTAATTAAATCTTAAATCTTAAATTCAGCACTTGATTTTTAAATTTTTGAAAATTTCAACAGATAATGATTTTAAAAATTAATAAACACAACCATTTTAAGTGTGTCCAGACCAGTTTTGTGCATGTAAGTGTCAATAGCCATATATATGACGCGTAAATCCAATGCAGGTGTAAATCATTTACATTTAAATGTCCAATTTTTTTACACTTACACTTATCCTGTTACAGTGTATATATGAATGTTTTTACACTTACATGAGGCCAGTGTAAATATTTGTCAAATACACTTACCCAGCCCCTTGTAAATGTTTTGGGGCGTGTAAGTGTAAATACTAATATTGTTTGTAAAGTCACCCTGTCTTTGGGCCTCCATTCACCTCAAACCCTTCATCCATAAAGTAAGGAAATTTTGTTAACTCTCTTAATGCACACGGTTCAAGACTAATTATAGTAGCTTTACAAGTAGGAGCAGTGAAAATATATGCAGTGGAGCTAGCCTACCTAAAGAAAAAGGAAAGACGGAGGTCTGCCCACCCTTGAATGCTAATGTTTGTTATTGTTTTTGAATCTCACCCTATTTATGATCAAACTCAGGGTTCTAGTGTTGTTTTCCTTACTTTATAGATGATTTTTTTATATATTTTTAATGACCAGACCTTCTTGCAAAGTCATATGAATTAGTTGTGGGTTTATATTTTGATTTTTGATTTTATTATATATTTAAATTTTTTTTGTAATGGGTCATTTACATTATGAATTCTCCCCTCCTCAAGTAAAAATCGCATTTTTGACATTGTTATATATTTAAATTTCATTATGAGATTTAGACTTCCATGGAGTGTAAGTCCCTAACCATTTACAGGCACAACACTGGTCTAGACTGTCTTAGTCTTAAGTCCCTGTAGTTTATGATGTGTTAAATTCGACAAAATGAAAAATAATTTAATTTATGTCGAAATCGTTCAGGTACTACAGTATTCAGATTATTGTTGTTATACAAGTTATAATATTTATTGCCAGTGGAGACTGGAGATAACTTCGTGTGGAAAGACACAATTTGTGAACAAGTGCAGACACCAAGCACAGGCAAACCAAGAACTCAACTAAAACCCTAGTCACGAATCACCCTGATTGGACCCTAGGAGACAGGTCAGAAGCTTGACATCCGCGGCTTCGTCAAGTCGCCTCGAAAGAGACACGATGATGATTCATCTTGCTTACTTACAACAGCGGCAATTTGTTGATTGGGCCCAATTGTTTGACATCATAATCATGATTCGGAATTGTGAAAGGTCGAAGGAAAACCGTTGAGAATTTGTTTGTGTTTTGCAGGAGCGAAGGACTAGGAGATTGATAGATAGATAGGTTACATTAAAAGTGAGACAGCAGGAGTGGCACATTTGGGTCCGTAATAAGTAGTCCGATGAGAGAACCCGCGTGTTTGACGTGTTGAGACGCCGGAGGGGGGGGGGGTGATCGAGGGAAATTCTGTAACCTTTGATCAGCGGGAAGTCGGGGACTTTATTAGGGTTTAAGACATACAGTTTAAATATTTAAAAGGGCGCAAAGAAAGAGAATAGGGTGCCAAAAAAGAACAAAAAGAAAAAAGAAGAAGAAAAGGGTTACGAAGAAACAAGATCTTCGCAGTGGCGGGGAAGCGGGTGCTGCATGGACTGCGTGGTGGAGGGCATCATAGAAGCAAAGGTGTCCTTTTTATCTTGTTACCTTCTCCTTCTGTCTGGAGGTTGGTTTGTTATGGATGTGTGTGCATGGATGAGGTTTATGTGGGCCCTGATTACACTGCAGTGTTGTGCTATATAGAGGCATGCAATCTTCCGTGAATTACCATTCCCTTCCTCTCCAGCACTGTGCCGATAAGTTGTACTAATTGTGCTAAAATGAGGGGCTTTTATAGAATTCCTGTCTTGGGTCTGCCTTGGTGCATTGTCTTTGCCATCAGTCTAAAGTGGCACGGAGGTTTCTTAGAGGATGTTGATCAGCTTGTTTGGGTCCTTAGGGAAAGAGTCATCGTTTGAATTGTTGTTGGGTTCAGGTTGTCAGTTTGGCAGCAATTCAGTTGGATCAATCTCTGGGAATGGGTTTCAGTTGTTGCTTTGATTCCATGCTTGATTTGGGTGCTGTGTGCAATTCTGCTTTTTTGTGACTTTCTGGTTTATTTTTATCCACCACCCTTCTGCCAGATGATGTTTCTTTCTGTGCAATGTTGTGATTTCTCTTGCTGTTGAATGAATGAATGTTGTCTTCTGTGAAACAGATATCTCATATTGAGTACAACAAGTCAATTCTTTTGTGTCCCCTTGTTCAATCACCAGGAGCAATATTTTAATTGCCTTCAAAGTTTTGACTGATGTCTGCAGCAGTCTTCTTGCAATTAGTTTTGCTTGCTGGCATTATCTTGTTGGGATTCCAGTATAAGGGGATGGAAAATGTAGTTTGCATATGTTATCTGATGTATGGACTTCAGCAATTGCACAGACAGGGCTGGAATCCTTTTCTGTCGCAATTCCTATCTACTTTGCACTTCTGTTGTGATCTAATTGGCATACCTGTTGCAATCATTTGTTGGGTTTGAGGGGAAAGAACTCAGAGAGTGACAGCTTTTGTCAATTTCCTTGGGGGTTCTAGGATTGAGCAGAGGAAGTTGCTAGTGTGCACTAATAGTGTTGTCATATGCTGCAATGCTATATTCCTGCATCTGCACCTGCACCAAAGTTACATCCTTACAATGTCCTTTGCATCATTGAGCTCCTCTCACTTTGTCAAAATACATAAACAAGTGGAGGAGAATGGGACGAGGACACATTGGTGTAGGGTGCAGTGCAGAAACATTGCATTCTAGCTGATCTTTCTCTCTTTTTCTGGAAGATGATTGTAAATACTTCTTGTTCACTTGGAATTGACTGGTACCCTTTATGTCAACAGCATGTGGATGCATTGGAGGTACTACTACAGGGCCTCTGTGGAAGCCACAGAGAATCTGTGAAGGTTCATGAGATCTGTCTCAAGACAGGCCCAAATTTGCGTAAATTTCCCTGCTCAAACCTCTTATCTCCTGTACATGTGATAGTTTGAACTGAATGTTCTAACACAAATTTTGACATTCATAGATTGCAGGTGTTACTAGCCTTTGACACATGGGAAGTGGTTGTATCAATGTTTTTGTGTGGATTGTGATCACAATGTTCTTTGTCAGGGACTGTTCCATCAGAAGTCCACCCTCTTATGTTCGTTAAGCCAACCAGAACCTGTTTGGTAAGTGTCTTCTTTTGGCATATACAGGCAGCCTCTAGAATACATGTGTTAGGCTTCTTGGCAACACAGCCACTTTCTTTCATCTAGTGGTGTGGGGAAGGGGGAGGGCAGGGCACTTTCTTGTCTAGAATTTTGAACTGTTGTAGTTGCACATCGAGTTGCTACCGCATATCCAAGAGCATGACCTAGTGTGGTGTCTGACTAGAATGCATATGCTTGAATGTCAGATCATAGGTTCCTTACATGTTTGATATGTAGAAACTGTCATGACATTTGAGCATGACAGCTATTATGGAGAGGGGTTTTGGTCCAGGAGCGAATGGCATGCAGGGGTTGCAATGAGAGGGGCAGGAGCTGAGCAGTTACCAGCTCTGGTGCAGCCTGTGCTTCTCACTACAGCATTGTGACTACTAGATAGCCACAGACTTGCTTTCTGATGTATTGTTCAGACATATATAACTGGTGTGTATAAAGCATGCAGGATAGCTGTGAGGATGGGCTGTGATGTTTGCAAGTGTTGCCTTTTCCTGTGCAGCCTGCTGCACCTTTCAAAGCCTGGCATTTGTGCAGGGATTGTACCAGCAGCATTTATAGCAGTTGCTGCTCTCATCTCAAAAGGTGGTGTAACCAAAGTATTTTAGTTAATCCTCGTTATAAGCCACCACATTAGAATTGGGAGCAACCTTCATGAGTTAGCTATCATCCAGTTTTTGTGTTCCTTGGCTCGGTTCATAGCTTATTCAAGCTTTGATTGCAAAACATACAGCAGATTGTCATTTGTGAGCCTGTCCTTGGATATACAAAGCTGTGACAAAATGTGAGAAATGGAATTTGACTCCATCCCCTATTCTCTTTCATAAATAAATGAAGGCACATGGTGGACAACACTGAGTGTTCTTTGTACTCAAGGATTGAATGAAGTTGGTGTGACATTAAAATCTGGTTTTGGTTGCACTTCAAGACTCCAATTCTGTCTGGTGCTTTTCAGTTAGACAAGTTGAGTAAATGAATGGTATCAAAGTCTTGTGGGCAGAATAAATGGGACCAACCAAGAAGGAATGACAGGAGCACAAAAGGTCAGTTGCCCAACAGAGAACTTGTAAGAAGAAAGAAAAACTCAGACATATTATCAGTTAATTGTAAGTTCAATAGCTGCAACAGGTTTGAAATCCACAAATGAGAATGTTCTGGTTTTCAGAGCATAACAAGTCCTTGCTAGCCTTAGTAACATTGGAAGTACTTTCCTTCTGCACATGGCAACATTGACTCACATGTTTCATCTTCAAAACCATGCAATTGTGAACATTTTTTTTGGCATGCATGTCAATCACCCAGTTTATTATGGTACCAGAATTGTTCAAAACCATGCCCCTTTAGGCTGGTTCAATTGGGTAGTGGAAAAACTCCCTCCACATTGCACATTACATCTGTGCATGGACCTACAGTAATATATACCTACATCATTAGAAACTGCATATTTCTGTGGGACGTCAGCTGGCAATTTGTGCTTTCTTCACATGGTGAATTTAACAGACATTTTTCAGGTCTTTTGCAGTTATTTTTCACCTACATTTGTTATCAGATGATATTTGGAGGGTTCAACTTCCTTCACTATTCACCTTTTGAATATACTGAAAAATCTCGCATATACATCATGTATGTTTCTTCTTCAACTGTCCACACAATACCTGAAAGGACATATTTCCAATCTCCTTTGGACAATAGTAGTCAACATGCGATCTTGTGCATTTGATTCTTCCACACAAAATCCTGGTTTTCCAAAATTCAGTATCTTATAAAGATGTCTTGGATTGGGTTGGGGGGTGGTGGGGATGTTAAGCACCACCTATGAACTTTGTTGGTTCATGGCGTTGTTTAATTTAAAATAAATAAATGTATCTCTGCAAATAAGTTCTTAGGTCTTACTTAATGATGGAGTAAGAAAAGTTAAGCATAGAGTTATTAATATAAGGGTGTAGTAGTAGAGGGTGTTACCTAGGCCTACCATATTAAGAAATTGAACATATGCCTATTGTGAACACCAAACATTTTCAAAAAAGAGGAATAATTCTTTCTTCACAAATTAAGTATATCATTCCAAAGTCACACAATACACCTAATTTTTCAATTTGATGGATTAATTTCTAACCATCATAATGCAAGCAATGTTTGGCCTATGCCCTCAAAGAATTGAAGTTTGAAGCCAAATATTTTCTGTAAACACACCCCCCCAAGGTTTTGACCTAGGTGGTACTCACACAATTTTTTTCCATGACCACTTCAATGATGGCAAACTCACCATTGACTAAATAACTTAACATGACCTTGACTAAAATGACCCAACTAATCTTTTGAGGGCCATTTTAGGCACTAGACCAAGACCAATTAACTTGGATAAGAGTGTAAGCCCTTTTTACACCCATTTTGCCTTGGTTAAAAAATTGGGCCACTTTATTCATCCATGTATGAGATTACAATATCAACCATTGGATTCAAAGTTTACACATTCATAAGCATGTGGCAACCAAAATCTAACAAGTGGATGAAGAGTTAACAATGTCAAATTCAAATCATGCAAGATAAAGTTTCAACAACACAAAAACCAGGGCAAACTATAACAAAAACATGTTGAAACATAAATTTATTTACACATCGTGTTAACATAAAACATGGCCATGAAATATTTAAGAATAATGATCAAACAAAATTTTATTCAAAACATAAATTGATTGAAACATCAAACAAAAGGAATAAGGAAAAAAGTGAAGTTGTTCGTTGAATTAGTGTTGAACAATAGGAGATGTGAATTTTATTTATACTCATTTGAAAACCTAACTCAAAGAAGATTCCATAAAAAAAATGTGTATGATTCATTGTTGAATGAATATTCTTAAAACATATTATGCATGAAAAATGAATGGTGATGGATGAATTTCATTCATTACATAGATAAAATTTTAATGAAAATTGGATGAAATTTATCCAAAATCACAAGTTTTTTTTAAAAAAACATTTATAATAAAAAGTGGTAAAAACTTTAATGTATGTTTATCTCCTACATCATAGTAGGTTACAAGATGTCATATCTAACATTACTTCCTCTTTTATTGACGATTCACATAACACATAACAAACAATTTTTGATTTGCTTGGATATTGTTGGTGGAATTCCTACACCTGTTCAAATGTGTAAATGAATGGTTTTTGGTTGATTCCCATGCATGTTCATTTACATCATAACATCATTTTGATGGACAAGTTGTTATAGTTGATTATGTGAGATCCTTAAATGTACAATTTCAACCATTTCATAAAACTTTTCACTATTGATTTCAATTACGAGATGGTTCTAAAATTTTCCATGGATTGTGGATGCATGGTATGGTTCCAAGATAGAAAAATGAAATAAATGGTGGATCTAAAAGGAGTTTGAAAGCCCAAGGTGGAAGGCCACAATGATTATTGATTTGTTGATGGTGAAAGGACTAAGTCTTTCATAGTCCAATTTCTTTAAAGGTCATTTTCCATGATAAAATAAATTAATCAAAAAAAATCCTTGGAAAGACCATGATATTAAAAAAAACATGATTAAGAAATAAATAAATTATTGATTTGATACAACAAAATGCATTATATTTGTCAAATAATCCACCACCACCAAAATGAGGTTTAAAAATGAATTGGGAGGATGAAGATCCATGATGTGGATATTAAAGACCATAGCAATGTAGGGATTGGTAATTGCTAGATTCTAATTCATGTGGGCAATGACACGAATAACATCACATGACCCAACAAACATCTTTACATATTCCAAAATTGTGGCCAATGATAATTTTGAAATATTAATTGCATGGTCTTGTTGAATCCAAAATAGACTACAACCAAGGTGTCATGCTTGACTTGGAAATCTTGGAATTAAACAAGGCCATTGGGTACATACAAAAGCCCCATCATATTGATATATCAATCATTTTTTAAATCAAGTTTATTATAGTCATTTTGAATATTTTGAATTTGATTAGGGTGCTTTAAATTAATGACCATGATAACAATAACAAGGGAATCCTTCACCAAATATTTGTGAATGTGGTTGAAAAACGTTTTGTTCTTAGGAGTTACTAGCAATTATTTAAAACAATTGCATCAACAAACAACCAAGAACTCTTTATCATGAATCTCATAGTTTAACTTCAACAATAAATAACTTACAAAAACACAACTTGACAAGATGAAAAAGATTATTTTTGGGAAAGCATAGCTCCTAATGCAAAATTAAAAAAACATTTGCCTCCAAAATAAATCGTTACAAGAACTACAAAAATAAGAATGGAACTATTATGAAAACCCATTTCAAATTTGAAAAGCAACTTCAACTTTGAGCCACTAGGCAAAAATGTTGATCCTTCCAAGTCAAATGAGTAAAAGGGGTCAAAACAAATCATACATGTCATTCATGTTTTTTCAAGTGCTCAGAGAAAATGAAGATGTCATCAATGTAATAAACCATGAAATCATTTGAAATTTCATAAATGACATCATTCATTAGTTGTTGAAAGATAATTCAAATGCATTTGTAAGTTCAAACAACATCACAATATACTCAAAATGACCATAAAAATTTTGGAATGTTATTTTCCATTTTTTACCTTCTTAAATAAACACAATGTTGTGAGCACCGCAATAATTTTAGTGTACACAAGTGTTATGTGGGTATGAGGTTTTTCATATAATCTTTGACTAGGTTAAAAAAACTTAAATTTATTTATCCATCAAGTAAAAACATATTACCATGCACAAGAATATTTTTCCATTAGGTAGGATTTGGGTACCCATTATCATATACCCTTTTTGGCGGTAAAGAAAAGGGCATGCATTAAAATTATTTTTCCAGTCAATTTATTAAGACAATTTTAAAAGATGAAATCCAATGGGAATTTTTCCAAGGTGTTTACAAAATCAAGTTATTTGGAGAATTGTTTCAGAATATAACATGATAGTAATCTTCATTTAAAATTTGGCAATGGTACAAACTAGTAATCATAACTAAAAATTATAGCAAAATTAAAATTTCAAATCACATAGGTGCAACCACAACTTTATGGCACATATTGTTATAATCGCCTCTTGCAAATACAACTATGCAAGCTATTTTAATGAACTATTTGTAATCATATATGCAACCATAGAACTATGACACAAAAGCATGAGAAGCATAATTAAAATTCAACGAATGGTATTTTGATTTTACAAACTATAATCTATTTAAAGTTTGTTTAATCTAATCTACCAAGGATGTAAAAACATAATTAAAATGATTACAATGTGAGTTTTTAAAGCCTAGAATCACACAATAGAATCCATTAAACAAAGTTTACTTTTAATCTTTTAGTCCCACAACATGTCTATAGTTGGCAAAAATGAAAGTCACCTTCAACAAGATGAAATAAATCATAGTTGGCACTTAACATTTAACATTTACACTTGAAAATATGATATAACAAAGTCAAAGAACTTTTTTTAGAAACAAGAAAGGCCTATTGAATTTGTAGCATATACTCACATTTGCCAAACACTGCACATCATTCACACATCAACATTTGCAAGACCCTCCTACTTAACAAATTCATTCAATTGGTCTTCAAATTCCTCTTCCATTTTTTTCAATAAATTTGCTTCAATGTCACCGTTGTCATCAAATGATTAGTTGAAAATCTTTCATAACCCAAGTGTGGGTCATTTGTCTACTTCTTGGAAATCAACAAAAGTTGACTTAAATTTTGAAATCCAAGTTAGCATTTGCAAAGCCTTGTACGAATCTTAGCAATGGAAAAGATTTGTTTGGCTTCAATTTGATTGCTTACAATACTAAAGATTTGATGAGTCTAATATTCAATAGAAGGAAATTATTGTTTTCTACCATTTCAATGGATCTTTACATGATTTTGCAATTGTTTCACCAACAAATAAAGACAAAAAATGATGCCCTTAATATTGTGTGGTCAATTGCATGTGTTCAATCAAGTAAATAAGAGCGAACAAAAAAAGAATTAAATTGGGATTGTAGAATCTTACATGTTTAACTATAATATTTTTTAGAGATATTCTTGCACCAAATAGAGCCAAAGGTGGTAGTTGTTGGGTAGCAAAATTTGTTGTGAGATTTGCAACATGGACTTTTTGATAAATTAATTTCAAAAGGGGATTAGGGTTTTAGAATTGTACATTGTTGTTGTAATCGTGCTTTTATATTTGTTAAGGGGGTAGGCCAATTACATTGTTTTGGATGAACAAGGCATTAAGGATAGGGATTGACCATTGGACATTGAAGGTTTAAATTTTTAAATTCTTGTTTGGTTTTGAATCATGTTGATGGTGACTTGGGGATTGCCCAAAGATGGGAGTTATGGGGAAAAGATTTCATTCTTAAACACATAATTTTGGAATAATGATAAATCTAGGTACTTTGTAGCAAAACTATAGGTTTTATTTTTGATATACCACAAAATTCATTTTTCTGTTTGATTTCATTTCAACAAACGATGGGATTTTTTGTTATATTTCAAATGAAGTTTTTAGTAAAAATAATAAGTATAGACTTTTGCAGTGATTTTCATATTCATATTGTTGTGTGAATTCTCTATAGTATTCCTCTGCTTTCTTTTTGTACATCACACAAAGCATTTGCAGTATTCACATTAAGCACTACAATCCAGAAATCAGCAGTGTAATCAACATGAAGAGTTACATTTCTAGAAAACTTTTGTTGGTCCTGAAGATGTTGACACAATTGAATATTTCTGCATATTGATGTATCTTAACATAGTTAAGTATGTTTCACCTGGCTGTTCTTGAAACATCAAGTGTATACTCAACTACTTTGCAAAGCCACTAACATCAAGCTTCACAACACGTGAATGTGTAGGCATCTTGGAATCTCCAACATAAAATGGTTAATTACTGCTCCAAGTGTATGAATAATGGTGTCAGGGTTCCATAATTCACCTTGTGTATGTATCTGATGCAGCAACTCATAGCCCTGCAATATTGTGTTCCTGTTAGCTAGGTATTAAAAAGAGCATGGCAACATAAAACCAAATGAAGGTGAACGACCACAGATGCTTTTATGAAACCTCGCCTGTTTGAAGTACCGGAGGTGTGCATCCATTGCTCCATTCACAGCCTCTAAGAATTCAAACTTTTTCTTTGCCTCTATGTTGGAAAGGGTGCATGCTGAAATACGCACAGAGAGACAGAGGCACAGACAGACAGATAGACAGATTATTGGAGCAGAAATCAATACTTCCAGCATTGCTTGAGCAAGTAACGAGGATGCGGAGAGAAAAAGGTTTTTGATGATGACGCCACGAACCGCACACTGATGCCAATCAGAAGAAAAAATCTCGACTGGTCTTTTTTGGAATGTCGTGAACTTCATTCATCTCGAGTTTAATAGAGAGAGAAAGTTCCTGCTTCTTCTTCTTCTGATCATACCCACAGTTGTGAATATAAAGAGGCGAGGATAAAATTTATTATGAAACTGATTGGATTCGCTGATGCTCGCAGTGTTTTTTTTGGGTACCCATTTGGGTGGGTTTTGGAATGACGTTCTTCGCAGTTGTGAGATTTCTGTGGAGATGACGGGTAGTAGCCATTGTCTGTCGTTTACTAGAGTATAATGGTGACTCCACCCAAGTCTGGGATAGAAAGAGAAGAAGAAGCAATGGGGAAAGAAACAGTCATAACACTCCTCCCTTTTAGTCTTTTGTCCTGTTGCATTCTCAACAATGATGTTGAGAATGGAAAGTCTTCTTCATAATCATGCAACAAGTCTATTGAAAAACTCTTCACTGAGTGTGGGATGGAGCTTGCAGCATCTTTAAATGCATTCCAATAGCTCTCAAGAGAAACCTACAAAGAGCACCAGACGATGGGCTTGTGAGAATCCCACTAAAATGGCTAAGAAGATGTGTTGTGAAAAGCTTGCAAAATGCAAGGGTCCTGGAGCTGATTTGGGAGCAGGCCCAGAGCAACAAGCAGCAGGACCAATTTCAAACCCCCAACAGTAGCAGCAACAACAAAAGTCCCTTGGAGCCTCTGTAGTTTCAAGTCAGGGCTTGCCTCAACAAGCAGCCCCGCACACCAATGTAAGATATAGATCAGAAGGTGGAGGTATAGGTCAATCCAATAATGGAAGTTACTCTGATGGACATGGAGGAGGGAGTGTTGTGCCTCAGGCTACATGAACATCAAATCCCTACTCACTGGCAATTTCTGGAGTAAACACTGACTCTGGTGACTTCCAGAGGCCAGCTATGAGTGGAGTAGGTGGGGTTAATAGTCAGCAAGTTCAACAACAGAACACATATGGAAGACCCAGTGTTGCTCCTCCCTTCCAACCTGCCCCTGTTTATTCAAATAAAGGACCCATTGCCAAGAATGAAGCACCTGCCAGAATTGTCCCAATTGCCGCCTTAAATCCATACCAGGTCCGGTGGACTATCAAAGCAAGAGTGAGTGCCAAGAGTGATGTCCGCCGTTTCCACAACGCCAGGGGAGATGGCAAGGTTTTCTGCTTTGACCTTTTGGATGTAGATAATGGAGAGATTCGAGCTACTTGCTTCAACAATGTTGTGGATCAGTTCTATGATAAAATTGATGTGGGCATGGTGTATTTCATTACAAAGGGTTCTCTAAAGGCAGCAAAGAAGAATTTGAATCATTTAAAAAATGATTAGGAAATATTTCTGGATTCATCATCAACAATGGAGCCTTGCTTTGAGGGAGATGGATCAATCCCTCAGCAGCAGTTTCACTTCAGGCCTATTGGTGATGTTGAAAATATGGAAAATAATGCAATGGTGGATGTCATTGGAATTGTTGTGTCAATCAATCTCTCAAGTACCATTATGTGCAAGAATGGCATTGAGACACACAAGAGAACTTTGCAGATAAAGGATAGATCTGGCCACAGTGTGGAAATCACAATGTGGGGCAGTTTTTGTCATAAAGAGGGGCAGCAGATACAAGATTTCTGTGACTCTGGCCAAAACCTTGTACTGGCTGTGAAGGCAGGCATGGTCAGTGATTTCAGTGGCAAGTCAGTTGGAACAATATCTTCAACACAGCTCCTTATAGATCCTGATATACCGACAGCACATCAGCTTCGGGATTGGTTTGATGGGGAGGGACGGCATTCAGTTTCCTAGTCAATTTCCAGGGAAGGTGGTATTAGCATGCAAACTGAGCTCCGCAAAACTGTCTCTGCAATCAAAGATGAAGGATTAGGCAGAGGTGATAAACCTGACTGGATAACTATAAAAGCTACGGTCTTCTATATCAAGCCCGACAATTTCTGCTACACTGCCTGCCCACTTGACAATGGTGGTAAGCAATGCAACAAGAAAGTGACCAACAATGGTGATGGTACATGGCGGTGTGATAGATGTGATCGCATTGTACCGGAATGTGACTACAGGTCAGTCTTTCAATTCCTAATTATTCAAGAGACATTGTCTTATTGATAACCCTGGTGGTCTATTGTATGAGGGGGAGCCTTTGTTTAACCATAATTAGTAGAACACCACTGTAGGGGCAGGGTATGTGGAATTGCATGTTCTTCCCATAATATGACAGTGGAGTATGTCATTGAGAGTTTGTCGAATCTTGCAGTGCCTCTTTGGGTTCCTATTCAGAACTTGATCAATTGGTTGCAGGTATTTGCTTAACATCCAAGTGCAAGATCATATGGGTCCAACATGGGTTACAGCCTTCCAGGAGGTTGGCGAGGAGATTATGCAACACCCAGCAAAAAAGTTTTTTCTTATGGAGCCAAACTGATAACCAAAAATTCATTGAAGCAATACAGAAGCTGACATTCACGGAGCACCTCTTTAAGTTAAAAGTGAAAGAAGAGATGTATAATGATGAGTAGCGGTTGAAATCGACAGTGGTTAGAGTAGATCGAATTGATTGGGTTGCAGAGAGTAAGCTCATGATAGATTTGATTACAAAGCTTAACCGAGGAGAAACTATTGATGTCCCAATTGGTAGTGGAATCAATGGTGGTAGTACCTATACTTAGTCTGTCTGTCTATGAGGTGTGGTCATAACCTTATGTGAGTCCACTCACAAAGTATCAGACAATTATCTTGACCTTCATGACAATAGAATTCAAACACCAGCATTCTGTAGGATCAAAACAAATACACTTGCTATGAAACTGATGGAAGAACTGCTAGAATAACGAACAAACCAAAAGAAGAAAGGTACCAATGTGACAGCAGAACATGAAGAAGTCAGGAACCACTTCACAGGTTATCAATGACAGAGAAGTCGTCAATTACGTCGTCATCATCCCAGTCATCTTCCCACTGCTACTGAACTCCATCTTCCCCTCTCGAAATCCCTGTGTACTTCGCACACTACTCATGATTTCTCAATAATTTCTCTCCCCTCTCTCTCTTGCTCTCTCTGCAGTTCTCTTGGAACCCTAAATCTCTCTCTCTCTATGCATACGTGTCCTTGGAGCTAGAATGTTTCTAGAGTTCACACATGTTCAGAGGGTTCCCTGACAGACATACAACAGGTGGGGGGGATCGACGAGGTGCATTATGCACCGGGTTCACACTAGTTAAAAAATAAGGAAATGAAGTGTAATTTTGTTTCTGGATTTTTTACATAATATCTCGAAATACAGATTCTAGTTACATGAAATAACCATGAATTTTATGTTTTAATGAATTACATACGTAGGTGTGTTTAAAATCAATGTAGGAATTACGAATGTGTGCATATTGTAGTGCAAATATGTTGTTACATTAAGTGTGGAATAGGTTTGCAACGATTTAATCCACATCTACCATTTGGCGACCATCTTTTGGGGCATTTTTTTAGTTTTTTTTACAAGGATAAAAGGGTTTTATACATTTTTTGTTGTTTATATTATGGATGAAAGTGTTTAGAAAAAATGGTTTAATTTTCAATTCATATATAAAAGGGGTATGTTAGAAAGCATTAGAGGTCTAAGTAGTTGACGCCATAAGGATTATAAAATGATCTATAGATTCTAAAGAAGAAGGATTGTGAAATAAGATGAATTAGATGGTGACCTAGAGTTCACAACAACAATTAGATTTGGAAGCAAATTGTTAAATTATTGAACGAGAAATAAAAGACAATTTTGAAAATGGAGAGGAGTATGTGGGAATTACAAAAACCCAATATCAAAATCCAATGTTGGACAGATGAGTTTTGAAAATAGAATAAAGATTTGCATGGCACATGTCACTTCTACCACAAGAGGTGGTAAGGTGTGAAGTATGGATTGGTGGTTTTTAGAGAAGACACAATTACAAACAACAATCTCTAAGGAAAAATATGCAATCGAATATTCACCCAAATGAATGGGCGCGGTATACTTCTTAACCACAATTTGTGGTTCAAAGTTACAAGCATCAAAACGGAGCAAGGAGTTCTATAATACTTGATCAACCGCCAAAAATCTCAAGTCCAAAATTGGTAACTAGCCAAGGAAGGGCTATTATAGGAGGTATCAATCTAGGTTTATGTACTAATTTGCATCTCTAAATTATTATGAACCAATGGAAGATTGAAAGGTGGAAGAAAACGCCAATATCGGTGTGCTTGAAAAGACTAAGGAAAATTACCTATGATCATTTGAATATGCAAAAGCACATGTGAATGTGTTGGATGAAGTACTACATTCATACTCACATCAAAAAAATCCAAAGTTGGATCAAACAATATACACAATTGAAACACATGATCATGAATATGTGGATTTGAAAGTAGCCAAATTACTTTCAAAAGTCTGTGCATTATGTGAGGAAGAAGGACATGTAATCATGGATTGTCTTTTTGTGCCTTTTCACATTACAACAAATATTGTTAGACATGTGGAGTTACAAAATGTGGCAAGAACATTAATGGATTAATCACAAGAGTAGGAACCAAGAATTCTTATAGTCTAAGATACATTGAGAGGCATGGAGTTGGGAGGTTAATTGGGACCATAAACTCAACAAATTTGTCCATCCATTCAATTCAGGAGTAGAGTATCAAAGGTGTATTCACATCCACATTCTGCACCATAGAGGATATTAATGGGTAACCACTAAATGGGACATCGTCAAACTCATGTCAACTTAGCTTCACCAAAAGTGTCAAAAGCGGCAATTGATGAAATTTGAAGACAACTTGTTGGAATAGAGGTTATTTAATCACCTAATGTTGTCATATCAACCATAGGAATGGAAATGGTTGTTGCACCCAACATGATGTTGTTAAAGGTGGAGTATTAATTGGATTTACATCAAATTTGGGTTGTGGATCAAGCGAAGTCTTGCCAGGAAAGAATTTGAATCAAAGTCCGAGACTACCAACAACAACTAGTAGAATTGTTGGGACACCTTAGATGGTGTTTACCAATCTGATAATGACTACTCATGTGAACATGACTATAGATTGACCATTGATGATTTCAATGGTTGTTGAAGGGTATAGAAGTAAAAATGTTGAAAATCCAATAGGAGGATATTGAGAACCATTTATTGTAATTGCATAAGTCCTTAATCACAGAAATGGCCATTTTGTTAGGCCAAATAGGGTAGCTTTTAAATATCCTAACTTCAAAAAAATGTTAATCCAATAAAGTGTTCAATTATGCAATGAAGGCAAATGTAAACATTTATAAAAAATATCATTAATGGATTTAATTATACGCTAAAAAATTCATCATTAAACCGATGCCACAATTACATGTTAAAATTTATTGATTGTATTTTTTTGGAGTTTATATATGCATTTTGCAAACATCATCGAAAGATTCAAAATGATGAGCAAATATACATGGAGCTGAAGAACATGAAGCAGGAGGAAATTGAAAGGGTGGAAGTTTACTATGAAAGGATTTAGAAGTTGGTTCATGGTTTACAAGTACCAACTGTATACAATTTTTTGACTATTGTGTCTTGGGCGAATTTGCAATCATACCTAAGAATTGCAACTAAAGGGATGAAGAGGTCAACACTACAACAACATAAGGAGGCAATGATCTTGTGTGAAGAAGGCATGATTACTGTAGAAGCAAGGAATGACTTTCAGTATCGTACAATACCAAACATGCAGCAACACTAAAAACACATAGTAATAAAAGCAAGACTAACAAGTATTGCATAAATTGTGGAATGAGTAATCACAATGTGGAGACATGCAGAATGAGGAAAAAACAAACCACAATGGTAGCCATAAAAGTAGCATAACTAAATCAAAAACCATAGAAGACATCTTCATATGCATACCACATTTGTGGTTTGAATGGACATAAAATGATAGATTGTCCAAAGTTTACTAAGATGTAAATGTTTCACGGGAAATCTATAATAGTAGCAAAAGTTCAACCTGTTGTTGAAATATAAACAGTCACTACAAATGTGAATGTGGTGGATGTTAATGTTATAACAATAAGTAAGGCAATTAAAGAATATGTGTTCAAGGATAAAAAACCAAAGAAAGTATAAAGTACTACTAACTAGGAAAAAGAAAAAGAATTGAAGAAGTCAATGGTGGAAACAATTCAACAAATTTAGAAAACACAAACCTAAACAAAAAGGTCATCCATATCCATGGAAGGATGGAACACAACCTAGTTGGGTATGCCAAATACTCTTCCTATGAAAGCACAAAAATATTAGGAGGTAGTGAATTCACAAGAAAAATTGATTATAATAGAAAAGATTTTTTTAGACATTGGTAAACAAATGCTAGAAACAAGTTATACTTTAAACTTGGGACAATTGCTTAAAATAACTCGTGAATTAAAAAGGTATCTTTGGCAAAAGCTCACTAGTAGAAATCAGCCAAAATGTAACCACTCCATTTACGACTACATGCGACTTGTAGTCGTTTGCAACTAGATTTGAGAATATTTGCAACTATAAGACCAAATTTCAACTATTTTGGTCATTCTCACAACTATGATGCAACTGTTAGAAATTTCATCCTATTGGTTGGATCGATTTTACATTTATTTTCATCCATTAATAGGTTGATATGTCTCATTAGTTGCAATAGTCACCAAATTAGTTGCATCCTAAATGTATTCTACAATGACAT
>Ga0209208_10003299_pt1 | contig 23149 bp, 21 predicted proteins | sample S1TSphfallax_3_FD_187694 | JGI IMG/M metagenome (GOLD analysis project Ga0209208, IMG submission 187694) | Host-associated microbial communities from peat moss isolated from Minnesota, USA - S1T2_Fd - Sphagnum fallax MG (SPAdes) (version 2) | ecosystem: Host-associated > Plants > Peat moss >...
ATTTTTATTTTTTTCGTGGAGGGGGGGAGGGGGTGGGGGTGGGGTTCTAGGGGTCTTAATAGGTGGAAGTGAACTGGAATGGGAAATGCGAAGGACCGGGTGGGGGGATCGATGGGGTGCATTATGCACCGGGTTCACACTAGTTCTATATGGTAATAATTTGTATGATGCTTATAGTGGCAGTATTTATACCACATCTTACATTGTAGGGTTCCAATATATTCCAATTGACCAATTGAGTTCATCTTGTTTATTCTCCAATCTTTTTGCAAAGGAATTAGATTTGGTAACATGGTAGTAACTAATTTTTTTTTCCCTAATAGTCATATCCCTTGGCAAAAATAAACAATGTCATGAGTGATTGTTCATTTTGCTTCTACAAGTTAGAGAGCAAAGTTTTGTACAAAATTGTTCAACTTGATTTGAATTGAATATGTATGCTTGTTTACGCATTAGGTGCTAATGAAGTTAGTGGGAGTAATGATCAGTAGTCATTAGCATTCATTATGCCTTAATGGTAGGCAAGTTTGTTTTCTTGGGTCCATCTTGGTTCTTCAAAGATGTGGTATAGATAATATTGCTAGAAAGGATATTGCATGGTAGGACAACTATTGTTTGTTAGTATATACATTCTTCTAAGAACAACCATGGCCATTTGCCACGAGCCTTGTGCTTGTCCTCCAATCACCCGACATGTTCACTTGGTGCATTACTATTGCATGTAACAACATATGAATTAATAGTAGATTGTGTTGTTAGCACTTCCATTTGTTCATGTAACATCAATAAACTAATACTGGGTCCCAAGCACTTTTTGTATGCGGCTCTTTCCAATTTTTGTATGGGTATTTGTGTTCGCTAAACTAACAAATAGTTCTTCAACCTATTTTGGACCTATTTTTGTATTTTGTACACTATCAAGTAACATATAGCCTAGTCATGGTGTTTGATTGTTGAAACAACAAAAGGTGTTTTCCTAGGTGGCACACTTCCATTATAATATTGTTGGAAGTTGTATGTATGCACGTACATCCAATCCTTTTTGTTTTCAAGGGGCATAAAACCTAAAGGGAACTTATGGATGAACATTTCCACACATGTTCGGGTCATCAAGGCCCAATTGAAATAAGACTATTTGGTTTCAACGTTGCATCAAGAGTTACAAATGCATCCTTGACAACAAAGCCTTTTATGTGAATTTCATGCATAAGGGTGGGTGGTATGTCAACAACCAAATTCCCTATGAATCTACATTGGTTAATGCTTTGAATTGGACCTATATACACTTGTAGGAATTGAAAAAGTCAATGATTTTTTTGGGGTATTCATTCATAATTATATGCATTGTTGATTATTGAACATACATTATAATTTTTTTTCAAATGTTAACACCATAATATCGCCATGTACATCTCTTACTCATGGTTGTTCACTCATACATTGTTACAATAGTTTGTTACTATTGTGTTTTATTGATTAATCATTATTTAATTCATTGAGTTTGATGTATTGAGATGGATGTGCAAAATGAAAAAGCCCTATTTGGGGAAGACATTTGGATGTGAACTTATTATCTATAGAAGGCAATATTAATTAGGTGAACATGAAACAATTACTAACATGTATGTGGATTTGGCCAAGGTAGAAAGCAAATGTAAAGAAAGTTTCCAACAAAAGCCTTTCACAAAGGGGTGAAGAGGGAGCTGCCCTACTTGTCCCAATAAAAGGACAACTCCTCCACAAACAAGGGGGCCTCACATTAGGTTATAGTGGGCAAGCATGGAAATCAACTTGTGGACAACAAGAATGCCCACCACAGTCTGGGCATTAATTGTGGGCAACTAGGACATGGAGGTTGTCAAGGACATTAGCAAAATTGTTCCCAAGGTATGTGCTTGAACAATCAACCCCAAAACTGGCATGGGTTTGGATTTTGATGCAATAGATCTATGTAACCACCAAAGGCCCACTGGGTTAAGGTAGGCCAAACATTTGTTCAAAGTATGTGCAACGTCCCAATCAACAACCATTCCTACAACTATTGAGGGTATAGAGATGGAGGAACCTATTGCTAAGTCCAAGGCAAAAATTTGAGTAGACCAAAGGTATGCAAAAAGGACGTTAGAAGGTGAAGTTGAAAAGCAAAGGAAGGCAAGATTGCCACCTTACAAAGTGGAGGTGACAAAAAATGGAAAAATAGATGGGGCATGTGATGGAAATAATGAATGGGATAATGCACTTCAAAGGCTTGTACCATGGGACTACCATTGAAGTTGGGTGGTTTTGGGTGCAACTTGGTGAAATCATGGAAGGTTCTAGCAATATTCCATTGCTTGTGACAAATGAGGATGATGATCCCCCTCAATTGAAGTTGCAAGATGTAGTGGGTAGTAATTTGGTATGGAAAGGTTAGTTTTTGTAGAAAAAAATGAGTAGTTAATTGGTCAGGTTTTGAGTTTATGGTCTCTAGTGAACTTATCACTGATTTCCATACTATATGTGTATAAACACAAGGCCATGTTTTTGTACCATGGCACAATTTTGGCAAACTTTATCCATATGTAACATGAGCTCATATGATTAGTAAGTTAATTTCCATTAACAACTTAAGCTAAGGAATTAAATGTTTGTACACGCTCTAATTTTTAATAGGGAGGTTCTTTAATTTAAACTTCATTACATAACTTATATGTATTTAAGCCTTAATCCTTTCTTGTTGGTTCAAGTAGTTGATGGTAATGTCTTGTACAAGAATGCAATGAGGATAATTATTTTTTATCTTGCTCTTTATTTGTTAGTGGACAAGTTGTTAGTGGCATATACTTTATATAATTGCATTTATCCAATTTGTCAAGGAAAGGCAAATGTCATAATCCTTGGTCTTTTACACAGATTGGTGTAGTGTGAAAGGGGTTGGTGCAAGATGAGTAAGGGATATCAAACATGGATTAATTTGCGAAGGTAAATTGTAGTTAAGACATGTGCATTGGAACAAGTCATTATAGTCTCAAAAGAGACTAAATTAGTTTCAAGAACTTGAGCAAGGAGAGTAAAAGGCTCAACTAGAATAAACATTTGTAAGTTTTGCAAATACTTCTCCATTCCCAATGTCAAATAATGTTACACTCTCATATCATTGCCTTGGCATTATCAAGTGGTTAGGTAACCATAATGACCATTGTTCCTTGTCATACATTAATGACTTTCACGCATGTAAGTATCATGGCCCATAAATTAGGATCAAATATATTGCAACTATATAAAGTAATCCACCTGGGCTAATGGATAACAATCTTCCCACATTGGCAAATTTTTGGCCTTGTGTAATAGTAATTTCACCTTCCACTAATGTACATAGGGTCACACGCTTTACTTGGACATATGTGTGAATTTGTCAAGTAATCAAGCACCAATATGTCTTGGCCACAAAGGCATGTTGGTTACATGTAGTGGATATGGGATGTAGGGTTACTTGTATATGCCCTTAGTTGAAATGACAATCAAGGGATCAACTTTCTATAGTGAAACCATAGGTTGCCGTCCCCTTCATTGTATGAGGTTTGTTCCAAATCTACCATATTCACAACCTTGATTTTTTATTCATTATCTATGTTTTCACAAATATTAATTTCATTGTATACCTTTATGTTGGGTTAATGTGTTTAACTTGTGTTTTTGTTACAACTAATGCATGTGAAAAATTGTGATTATGGTGAGTGTTTGGTGCAAGAAATGTGTGGACATGAGATTACACCATGTTAGTTCAAAGTTACCCATTATATGCAAGTGATTCAAGTTTATAATTTTATTTATTGTTTGGTTTATGCAAGGGCTAGAGTTGAAGGTATTTGATAGCTACATCACCTTTAGTATAAACAATGGGTGTTGCAATCAAAGTTGGAGATTTACCTATGTCCACATCAACATAGAAACAAGATTCATAGTGGAACTTCTCACAAAGTTGCTAGGAAATTCAATGACATGGCCAATTTTCAAATTGTAGTATTACGATAAGTGGGGTAGATGAGAAAATTCTAGTTGAATCCAAAGCTATTGCAATCACAAAGAGTATTCATAGTTAAACCTGGGTATGATCACATGTCAAAGTGCAGAGGGGAAAAAAAGAAATGTAGGATTGTGTGACTAAGAAGGTTTTCTAATTTCTCAAATTGTGGAATGAGTTTGTTGATGAAGTTCCCATCAAACATTTTAGTTGTACAATGGTTGGACAAATAAAATCATTATGAGCTTGTGTTGATAAAACAACTATGCATTGTAGGAGTCAAAGTTTTTGCTTTTTAACTTGGTCACAAACCCACGTCGTAGTGTAGCAGCCAACCCCAAATGATTTTAGGAAAAATAGACATTAGATATAAATAAGGCTTAAGTAGTTGTATTGACTTATGTTGGTTGGACTTTGGCAAATTTTCCCTTTTTTCTACCATTATATTGAAATTACATTCAAAGAAAGAATTATTATTTTTCCTAATTTAATTTTAGCCAATGTGAAAATTCACTAGATATAAACCTTTAAAAAGCCAATGAAATTAGATTACATTAATAGATCATATTGGATATACCCTTAATATGTTCATATTATACATATAATATATATTTTTAAATACCTAGAATACACATACATATACAAGGCTACTATATGGACTAATATATTTGTATTATACATATAATTCATTTAAAATAAAATTTTAATACATACATATAGAAATACCCATAATGCACCATATACTATGTTTAGGTGTGACAAATTGGGTGGGGAAATGCAACTAATGGGACATATCACTTTATTCATGGATGAAGATAGGCTTTAAAATCATCTGGATCAGTGGACCAATGCAAAACTAGTCACAACTTAGTCGCACCAAAGTTGCAAAAATGTTCAATTTAATCCCTTAGTTGTAAATACTCCCAAAGGTAGTTGCAAATGACAACTAGTCGCATGTAGTTGCAAAAAAGGTGGTTACAATTTGGCTGATTTCTACTAGTGGTGGTGGCTTCCAAACTCCATAAGTTTGTCTTTTCATGTTATTCGTGTTCACTTGCCTTAACACCATATGACCTTAATGTGCTTAATAATCTTTTTATTAAAATGAAACAAAAAGAAGAAGAAAAAGTTTGAACATGATAAAAAAGAAAACAATTTAACAATAACCCCAAAATGAAAAACTTGAAATTCTTCACATCAAAAGGCACGATGCACTCACTTGAAAAAAATCCATGAATTGGTATTAAACTACATGATTTAAATTATTAAACACAAATTGGGCCTAAGGAAAAGCAAAATAAAATAAAAAAAATTGTAAAAAATGAAGGAAAAAATCAAACTAGAATGCAAAGAAAGCTCAAAGTGAATCACAATGTTATATAATGGGTAGTCCTTTCATCCATGGATGGATGAAGTATGTGGTTATAATTGGGATGTCAATTAACTTTCAACTATGCAAATTGACATCGTTTCAATTAGTTTTAAACTATAATTCAAATTTTGAATTTCTCACCAACACATTGCCACCACTATTATATGTCATATCATTCATTCATCCATATTATTTGGCACATTAAATCATTCATTCATTAATAATTATGGCATTATATATATTATATGACATTTAATGGCATAAATGGAATCATTTATAAATGAATGACATTTCATGATATAATTTACAACATTATAAATGGCTTAATTTTATTTTTGTTTATGGCATTTTAATGATTATGTAAAATGCCATAAAATTATATACCAATTATTTTATACCACAAAATTGAACCCTTGCTAAGCTAAAGTAGCTTGCCTAACCTAGTTAGCTATCCTATCCTAGGTCTAATTAATTTCCTTGCCTAACTTAAAACTCATGTAGACCTACCAGGTAAGTAATAATAGGTTAAGTATAGGTAGGTTATGAATCATGACACCATGATTAAACAAAAATCAAGTACGTACCTACCTAAAAACCTTGCCTAGTTACCTAGTTACTTAATACCTATCTACCTATACTTAATTATTTTAACTAACCTACTTACTTACATTTGACCTAACATATATACCTATTACTTACATGGGGACCTCCTATTGCATCTAGGTAGACAATAAGTAGGTAGGTATTCATAACTAACCTTGCCTTGCCAACCCATTTAAATCTAGCCTCGTTAGCTATCCAACCTAGCTACTTAGGTAGCCTACATGCTTACATGCTTCATTAGCTACCTAGGTAGGTTGTAGGTTAAGCAAATACACTTGTTGCAAATTATTTCTAAGTACCTGTAGGTAGGTAGGTAATATTTTGTAGGTTAGGTAAGTACTTATTACATGTATTACCAAGGTAGTTATAAGTAGGTGATAAATTGTAAGTTAAATAGATTTAGATTATAACATAGGTGATTTAAAGTAGGGTGTAGGTTAAGTTATGTAGGTCAATAGTTTGTAGGTACTTAAGTAGGTAGGTATGTAATATGTAAGTATAAGTTACAATATTGTTGCCCTTGGGATACTTTGGTTTTAGTGTGGGGTGGGTTTTTTCTTCTACCTACTAGGACAAACATCAAAATGGCCCTTTTGAACATTTATTCATTGAAATCCCTGGAGGATCACCTCCTGCATCCCAAAGATTTTGCCAAAATAGTGGGCAACATGTCAAAGGCTTTTTAGTTGGCAATAACCAAGGAGGCAACAAAGGAAGGGCAACAAAAAAGTCTACATGAGGTGGCTAATTTTAAAAAGTAGTTATAGCAATTACAAACTACTAATTGGCAAGATGTTGTCACCATTCAATGTATGCAAACATAGCTATAGTCTTTGGAAGGGTCACAAAAGAGAGTGTAGGAGTTGGAAACCCAAAACTCTAACTATTATAACAAGTTATTGAAATTGCATAAGTGCCTTACTAAAATCAATAAGCTCCATAAACTTGGAATAGACTACTCTACATCAAAGCTTATAATTGGGACAAGTGAATTGAAAAATCTTGGAATAGTCTTTAAACATGATCAATAAGTAGCTTAGGATGGCAAAGGCCAAGGTGGAAAGGTTGGAAAGTCATAATGAAGTGTTAATCAAGAAAATGTAGAAGCACCAAGAGGAAATGCAATAGTCAACTCAAAAAATCTGGTTATTGTAGTGAAATCTAGAAGACCTAAGGGGGAATCTAGAAGGCATGAATTCATAAGAAATGGAAGCCCTAGAGGGGGAGATGAGGATGTTGAAGCATAAAATAAAGGGCTAAACTGATTGACCTTTACCACCATTGAATGGAGGAATTTGACAACTTAAAAATGGAGTATGCCTTCATGAAGGCATAGTTCTTTATTTATCATCATAAAAGCAAGAGGTGCCAAGCGAAACAATGGGCGTTGCACAAGGAACATGTTAGTGAAATTATCCAAAAATCATTTGAGACCAAAGGATGAAAACTTTACCAACAACACCTAGAGGTTTATTGGCAGGTAATGTTTCGTTCAATGATGCCTTCTTTTGATTTTGGCATGATGTTAACATCCTCCAGATTTGCCACCACATGTGGCATACCACGAAGCGAGGAGAAGAGTGAAACATGTCAAATGGAAGTAGATTTCAGTGTTGCACCAATATTTTTCCCTATTAAGTTGGAAGGAACTTCTCATATGGTAGATATTTATAGTGTTGCAAGGGGATCCGAGACCTTGAACGTTTATGTCTTGTGCCTCCCACTAAATTGACTACCTTAGCAATTTTTGGTGTAGTAGTCAACATGGAAAATAAGGTTTCCTATAATGGGAATTGGTATGGACACCAAGGATTTGACTTTGGTATGACTGAAAACAACTACCGGCCTTGCTAAGACTTTAGCAAACACTTCAATTGCATCAAAAAATGTAGGATTAAATATTGTGGTAAAGGTAGTAGAGTTGACATAGGTTACTATCATGGAAAAATAACATAGTTTGAACAACTATAGACTATAATTATGAGGATGTAATCCTAATTAGAAAAGGGGATGATGTTGAAGGTAGACTTTTATCAATATTTGTTGATTTTTTATTACCAAAACCAATACCAAAATTTCCTTATTGAAATCGATTACCGAATTGAACTTACCAAAACATGTTATCGATTTTGATTTATTGAAATTGCTTTTATTTATTTGATTAGAATGAGTAATTTTAGGAATTTTTTTTTTGGGACTAAGCTAACTATCCATCCATTTTTTTGAGTATCCTTCTTGAAGATACTAAAGGCTTTATACTTTTGAGGATTGTATATGATAATTATTTTGGAATAAATTAACTTTTTTTGTCAAATTTTTGTACATAGAAGTTTTCCTAGTTTTTTTTCTCCTTGTATGTTACAAATATTTTGTTTTTTGCATGCAAGGTCTTTTTATTTATATTTGATTCAAATTTGTTTATGTAAAAATTTATGAATCTACTAAGTTTTGAAAGACCTATTGTGTTTCAACATTTTGCTTATCCAAAGAGAGTAAAAAAATTCTAACTTTTGCTCCCCCATTTTATTCCTTTCAAAACCTAGTAGTTCACCAAGTGGTTTTAACATTGGCACATGATGCAACAATAGTTGAAAAACAATTGCACACTAGAATAAGAGTTTTGAATAAACAATATCCAAGACCATTACCAAGTGAAATAATTTATATGGTCTCCAATTTCTACCTACCATCAACTTGAAAAAAAACACTTCATCTTATGTATTATATTTCACATTTTTTGGAGTTATAAGTCCTGATGTCATTTTAAGCTACTTAAAAGCTATTACATAAGATAATAAGTGACAAACTTCATTACAAATCCAAGATTGGAAATAGATGAAATTTTTGAACTCCCCACAAAACATGACATGTTGCAACATGTAATAGATTTGTTTGCATGGCACCCATTTCCTTCACCATTGAATCCATGAACATGACAACATAGGCACAAAATATAAGCAAATGCAAGTTGGGAAGTTCCCAATTGTAATTTCATATTGCTTCCAGTTTGGAATTGCAGCAAAAATAATCATATAGATTTGTCCATATCCATGTGCAGGAACCTTTAATAATGGGTTCACAACCACTTTAAGAAGCCAACTAGCCTCCCGTTGATTATATTGTGGTTTAAACATCTTAAATGGCATTTTCCATTTAATAGTTTTATAATTTTGTGTTGTAGGCCATGCCACATCGCCAAGTGGACAACTTAATAGAACAAAACTTGCCCCACCAAATAAACTTCAAGGAAAGACATGCGATTGCTTGTTGAGAACAAACCTTACTTCTTCGACAAATATCATTTCATCTTGCATGAGGTTGGTTTCTACTTTCATGGGCCAAATAGTGGGTACGACAAGTCTATCGATGACATGGTTTTGCTTTGTATTGCCCATGCACCAATTCATGTCGTTAGCACAAAACCAAAATTATGAAGCTTGAAAGGGGCAACTAGGAGACCATAACCTAGAGTAAATTGGGGCATGAATACTAATGAAGTGATTTAACAACTGGTCCTTGTGGTGCAAGAATAGTTCATGGTGTTTTACAATGTGGAGCATTGTATGTGTGATGTTGGGGGTAGTGTTTAATGTCCACATGGCGCTTTCCAAAACCTCAACACATCCATCATAGGGAATTGTGTGTGGATGTTGATTATAACTAAAGGGAAGCCCCTTGAACTACACATGCAACTTGCCAAACTATGTGTTAACATGTGGGTGGGAGAAATTGACACAATTGTGCTAATGAAAATTTGTTTTGAATCAAGGAGGCAAATTTAATTTTTGTTTGTAGGAGCCAAATATTTTCTTTAGGTTCCAAGTGGGTGATTTTGGTTATCAAAATTGCCCTAAAGGCATATTTCTGAACCACATTTGCAAGTGGAATAGGATCACTAGACATGGTTTCTCTTCTCAAGAGCAGTTCATTTCCATCAAGCCCCTAGCCAAAATGACCACCTTTCTTGAATAGGCAATATACACAATGTTGTTTGCTTAAAAGTTCAAATATAATCATCAGCCACCACAACATACAAATAAGATCCCCTTTTCCTTGATTGTTGCAACCAAACATTATGCATTTTTTTGGCAAGTCAACAACCTTTTCCAAGAGAGAATTTCTACATATTATCATGAATGAACGTCAACCTCCTTCTTAACTATGTCATGGTATTTTGGGAAGATGTAACCAACAAGGGATAAAATGAGGTTTGTGATAGAATGTTTAGAACTTGACATTTTTTGTAAACCCTCTCCATTGCCATACACAAAAGTGCCAAAAACTAAGTCAATTCTCCACCTTTTGAAGTCCATCTTCATTCACAATCCATAAGGAATACCACCAACAATGGATGGTCACATATTGAGCATCAACCTCTTGTAATAACGTTGCAATCTTGTATTCATAACACAATGCCTTATGTCATTAGCACAACTCTAGTTCAATTTTTTGTTTAATCTATCTATCCATAGATTGAATCCAATGAAAGTATTAAGTACATTCCTTGTCAATTATAGGTTCACTTGGGTCATCAAAATTATACACAATGCACATGATATTTCAATCAGTTAGAGCATTTTCAGCCATGAAACCTTTGAAGTTTAAGTGAATAACACCATTTTTCACCATCACCTTGTTTATTTTCACCACATTGCACATTGAGCATTAGTGTCTTTTGATTGCATGTTGTAGATTATGATCGTTATCACTTTATAATAAATTGAATCATAGACATGGCAAGCCAATGTTGTCCATCCATTGACATGCTTCACATGATCAAACGTGATCCAACATGTTTGAAAGTCATTTTCAAGGTACATTTGGTGTACCAAATCAAATCCATTGGCATCTCTGTGCGTGGACATCTTGAAAAGGAACAATTTTTCATTAGACTATTGACTTGGAAAATAGTTGTCCTAGATGTAGTCATAACCATTTTTATATTTGAGAACCAAAGTGTTGAGTGAAAGCATGGTAAAGTATGCCAAAAAAGTAGTCACAAATGTAATCACAATCACATTTAGGGCATAAACATGAAAAAACATATTCAAAACATCTTTAATTTTCATTATGAAGTAATGGTGCATTCCATTGAGTTTATGATAAGCTACACATAAAATGTGAGGAATTTTCATATAAGAAGAATGGATGAAAAGTATGTTCCAAAGTAATTGGGTTAAAAAAATTTCCAACATACTTTTATATGAGATTTTAATAGATTATGACTATGATATGAAAAAAATTTAAACACATTAATACACATTAGTGCTCTATCCATTTGAAAGTACAAAAAATCCAATTATAATTATACTTTCATTGTACTTTCACATATTTGAAATAGGAGCATGACACCTACTTTAATATACTTGTATTTCTAAAAATGTACTTAAATGCATATTAAAACATGTAATTATTCAATATTTTGCAATTAAGTCAAACATCTTCTTCTTATTGATCATTAAAATAAAAAATATTCATGAGTTCAATGTATTAAATCTTAATTTATCGATACTTAACACCAAAAAAAGAAGTATCCCTCATTGGCATACTTTACCATGATTTCACCTTGTTGGAGAAGTAGTCTTGGCTCTTGAACAATGTCTTAATGTTGGGAGAATAAAACTTTGTGAACTTTTCCAACAATTGATTCAATTTATCACCTTGAAAAAGTTCCATTAGGCCATCACCATCCTCCTTTAACATGCACATATAAAAAAATGTCTTACTTGTGGCAAAAAAATTATAGAGTTTGTTAGATGGTGTGTGCAAAACCTTTGCCTCAAACAATAATTTGACTTGCGAAACAACCTCTCTACACCTCCCTTAGCACTGGATGGTAATATGTACCAAGATGGATCCTTGTTCAAATCAAATTGCACTACTTATGGACAACATAATACATGCCATGTAGCACATGTATCAACACAAAAGGGAGGGATGGAGCAAAATTTGTAGAATGGCGGACCAGGACTAGGTGTTTACTTGATGAGTTGAAAGACAATGTCCATTGTCCAAGCGATTTTGTTTTTGTAGTCGTTGAGAAGGAAAAAATTCCATTTGTCATTATGACATTGTAAATGTCTCAAATAATGAACCGTGTGGAAAGAAAAATTGAAATCATTTTTTAAGTTTGTCATTTTCACCTTACACCAAACAAGACCGTCAAATTTCTTGTCCATTTTTTGAATTTAATCCAAGTGCCCTTTCAAGTTTTTGAGTGGAGCAAGTTCAAAAAAGACATCAACATTGAACTTGATCAAAACAAATGGAACCTTATGAATCAACAATCTATCGTAATTTTAAAAACATAATTCAAAAGTAGTGTGAGGGGGTGTGAGACATGGCCTAAAGGTAATCAAGACCATTTAGGACATAAAAGGTACTAAAAGATGCATAAAATGGAATTGATTTCAGAGCCTCATGCAAACCCAAATGATTTGAAGGCAAGCGCATTGAAGGTTAAGAATAATTAGGAAGCATTCCATCATTGTCAAAGGAGTCACACAAGTTAAGAAACAATGAATTGTGATTCACATGAAGCATTAGAGATTCATTTATGAAAACTTTTGATTTTCGATTGATTTGAACACCATGTTCAACATCATTGGCAATAGAAACGGAAGTCCTAGGCATGAACATAATGTTCTACAAGGTTTAGAGATACTATCATCACCAATCTTAAATCTAATAACATTGATCAACCATTGCAAGCCTTGTGAGTAAAAAATTAGAGCCTAATAAATAGATTTGGTGACATTGTTGTTATCATCATTTGAATCATCTTTTGAAACGTGCACAATCTTAAGCACAAAGCTAAACATCCTACATAAACATTTTTCAATAACAAAGAAAACTCTAGAGACATTTGGAAGGATAGTGAGGTCAAACTTTCCATCAGAACGAAATGTCGCCAATTTACACAACTAACTAAAAAAACATGCCCAACAAAATAAAAAATGTTTGTGCAAAAAAAGTCATGCCCAACACCCCAACGATGCAAAAGATAGTAACATGACATGTATTGACGAGATAATACAATGGGCACAGAGGTTACATCCTTGAAAGTCTACATAAAAAATGAGGAAAACATGGTAGTAAGGTATGGATCTTTGGTAATTATATGTGGAAAATGGGAGTGAAATGTACCAAACCTCTTTAGTATCCAACATGGTGAGTGCAAGGTAGTGGGTTAAAATGGGTGAAAACACGATCAAAGGAGTTAAGGGTGCTAAGGTAAAAGTCCTTTTCCAAGGACCACACATGGCATGCGTCATTTTTGTGTTGGTTTATAATTTATAATTTAATATTTTGGATACTTAGTTTAACATTACATATTAGATATAAATATGTTTTGATTACAAATTGATTTTATACTTTATATATTATGCATTCATACCTTCTATCACATAAATATGAACAACTTTTGTTAAGGTTGGTCACATTTTCAAAATCCATAATTTTCAAGGTGTTTGAACCGAATGTGTTCAAATTGATTATTAAAAAAAAATCATTAGTTCAAATTTGTTTGCCCTTCTATTCATCAATGTTAAAATCTTCAATTTTTAAAAAGAATGCTACACATTTGATAAAAAAAAAGGACATTTGAAAAAAAAAAAAAACTATTCACTCTCGAGGTTTGAATTCCTTAAACATGTAAAAACATTTTTGATTTGTGTCAAACTTTGAACATATAAACTTTGCAATTAATTAAAAATATTCAATTTTTTTTTATGACAATTCAAACTATTATGCTTACTTTGTGATCTTTCAAACATACAAAAATGTAATTTTAAGAAGTGTTCACTTATTTGGGTGGTTGCTTTGATTATGTTTTTACCCTAATGTTATCTTCCTTATTTCATATGAAGATGAAAATTTAAAAAAATAAAAAAAAATAAAAAAATGAGAGAAAATAATTCACAAAAAACAGACATTATAAAAAACAAACGGACGAAAGTGCTAGGTCCAATGATGCAAAATATAATGAGATATGTCAAAAAAAATAATTCATTGAATAACCATAAATATTCTAGTGAACAAAAGACCGGAGCTCATAAAATAATAGTGGGTGGCAAAACTGAATAATAATCGATTATTATGGTGCAATATAGACAATTTTTTTTTTTGGATAAATTATTTTACAATAATGTATAAGTGACAGAAGGAGTTTCAAATCTATTAAACATAGTCATATTATTTTGGATAATTACCAAAAACAACAACAATAAATTTAGATTGATAATTGTAGCATTTCCAAGACTAATAAACTTATATCAAAGTGAAAAGATAATGTAGGTGTGGTATTAGCAAGCTCTCAATTTAAGAGACAATTGCCAGCTCAAGCAAAGGTCTTGATAAGGACTCAAGAATCCCCCTTTTGTGTGGGAGGGCTGCTCCCAAGTACTAGGGAAGCCTGAAAAGACATTGCTTGTTACCACTCAAAGATCACAGTGCCAGCACTTGCAGAGAGTTGCCCACAACAAAGCCAATGAATGCCTTACAACAAACTGGGACTCTGCTCTTGACCCTAAAAAGGCCCCAAAGACAAAGAAAAATACAAGAAACAGAAACAAAAAAAACACACAAAAATGGGAAGAGAAAGAACTTTCTAAACATGTCAGACCTGTAAAACTTTAGAATGATACTCTGAGGAGCTAAAGGCTTACTACTTCGAACCTAAAAGAGGACCTTATAGGTAACCAAAGAATGTTGTGAAGAAAAGGAAAGGACTTAAAACAAAAAGAAGAAAAAACAGAAAACAGACAAGAACACAGAAAAACAAGGAAGACAGAACACTTGTAAACTCTTAAAGACATGTAAGACTTTAGAATGACTCTCCAAAAAGTTAAAGCCTTACTACTTTGAACTTGCAAGAGAACCTTACTGGTAAACAAAGCATGACTTAAGACAAAAGCAAGACAAATGAGCACTAAAGAGGACAGGAGGAGAAGAACTAGACACAAAGGGAAAATATTATCTGGAAGGAACAATGACCATAGAAAAAAGATAAACCTTGATGAACCCAGCTGGTCATTACTTGGATGTAGAACATCTGCTAAAGTGACTGGAAAAAATATTATTCACAAGAGATAGAGAAATCTCCATCTCACCATGAAAAAAAAACAAGGCTAACACTTCCTCAGGAAGCCATAGAAAGAACCAAACTAGGAAAGACAAAGCAAACAAAAAACAAAAAACACACACCAGTATGAACAAAAATGCCAGTCTCACACCTGTTCAGAGACCATCAGCAGTAGTTTGTATGACTTAACTACCACAACTTCCCCACTGACTTCATCAGCTCCCTACAGTGGGTAAAGGCCAGTAACAAGCACCAACCTGCGAACTGAGTTTCTGCTGCAATTCCAAAAGCAACAGGAAGACTCAGCCATACTACTGGCTGGCAACAGACCACAACAACAAGGACAACAAAAAACAGACCAACAGAAAGGGAAAAGAAAAACTTAAGGAAGGACAACAGGGAAAAACTATTATCAAGACAAAGAAGCACAACTTACCAAGACCTTTCAGAGAAAAGGCAATAAAGCCAGTTTTTACATAAAAAGTGTGCAGGTATTTTAAGGTCCAGATCTGGTTCTAACAGGAGATTTGATTCAAGTCCAGTTCCCATCCCTGTTTTTCCTGCACTCCTGGGACCCACACCCAGAACCAGCTTACCAGGAAATCCACTGGTTGTTGCTGCTGTGATTATATACTAGGGTCAGAGAGTACTTCAATTTAAATACCACACTTGTGAGACATTATGTAAGAAGAAAATTCCAGAATTTTTCACCCAGTGTCATAGGCTTCTCATCCTCCTTGTCTTTCTCTGCATCCTTGGCATCCTCATGGGCTTGCCACTCATCATCATAGACATCATCTTCCCCATCTTCCTGCTCCTCTGTCTCCTTGTCAGCAGCTACAACACCCATTTCCTGGGTAGCATCATCATCCAAGTCGTTTTCTTCACCATCCTCATCCTCTTCCCTGTCCTCCTCCCCATCCTCTTTCTTGTCAACTTCCTTTTTGTTCTCATCAGTAATTTTGGCAACTTCAACCTCCAGTCCCTTTCCATCTTGGGTCACAGCTACATGACCTTCTGGCAACTTGCTACTTTCATTCAGCAAGACATCCTTTGCACCTGGAACCTGCAAGCAAGAAATCCAGGTTTTACTCAAACTAAGAGAAATGGTAGAGGACAAGAAATAGCACACTACTTCCCTGCACCCAACACAATATAATCACAGTTTTTGGACCGTTCTCCAACCAGGAACAAATCAACAGCACACCAAATGCTTGTATCTTTTTAAATGCCAGAGACTGGGGAAGTGAGTATGCCACACCAAATTGATATTCACATGGTGAACACAAGGGGCTAACACCCAATTTAGGACGGGTTCAAAGGACCTTGCTGCTTTGAAAATGAAGTACATGGTAATCATGTATCAGACTAAAGCTCATAGATCATGCTTACAACATGACATTTCCTTGCAATATAAAGCATCTTCATCAGGATCTGAGATGGGAATTGAATAGTTTGAAGCAAGACATGAGAGGCTTACATTTGACAGTGCTGAGGAAGCTGTTGCAGGTAGATTGGATTTCCTGGCTCTGTCCGGGCCAGTCGATAATACTGTCCTCTCAGCATTGACATCTTGATGGAAATCTGTACCCTCTACATCTCGGGATGTGGTTGGGCTCAACAATATATTTGCACTGGTATGACAAACCAAGAACAATGAAGTCACTGAATCAAACACTCTTACCACACCTTCTTAAGAGCACTTAGGCATCAAATCACAGCATCTGCCACTTTTAGCATATAACTTCCAGAAACCCATTTCAGAGATGGCATGGGAAGTGGCCTCGAGATGGGCATTCTCTCATTGATTTGCTTGAAAGAATCATCCCAGCAAGAGAAAGTTTCAGGCTGAAACACATACATAGTGGTGGATTGAAAATCATATCGTTGTGAGCCTGGTGACACAATAGGCAATGAATGCATGTCACCATGCAATGAAACTCCATTGGGAACCCCTGTGGACACTAGCAGAATGTCATGTAATCGCCTCTTATGTGGTTTTTCACCTCCAACTTCCGACTTAGTCTCATCCTCATCCTGCTCCTTTGCTGCAACTTCATGTGAACGTTTCTTCCCTGTTGGTGGTGTGTCAAGGTCTCCTGCAGCAGATTTTTGCTTGCTATTGGAAACCCTGTGTGGAGTCTCAGAACCCAACATTCTTATAGCATCCTCAACTACAGCTCTAATGGACTGTGTGCGCTTGTATGGTTGCATCTGTTTCTCTGTAACCACAACCTGTGCCAGTTGTGATTGGTTCAACCTTGGGCTATGCTTCAGTTTTGGCGTGTCTCCATGTTCACTACTCTCTGTCAAAGTGCCTCCCTTTCTCGTGTCAGGAATATCTGCCACCATACCTGTCACTGCACTGGGTTGGCTGAAGAGTTGTGCAGCATGTGAGGCACAGCTCCACAACCAGGCTATTTTTCCAGGTGATCTTGAGATGCTAGTAGCATGCTCTGGCACTGAGGGTGTCATTTCTTGAATAGGTATTGGGTTTACTTCCTGCTGTTGAGGAGATCTTGCCTCAAGCATAGTTTGGTGATGTATTGCAGGCTCTGCAGTGTGAAGGCTGTTTTCTGCTTCAGTCAAGTCAGTTCTCAGTTTGTGCAGCTTCTCTGCTTCATGCAAAACCTCCTCCCGCTCCTGATGCAAGTTTTGGTGTTGCTCTTTAAGTTTCTGGAGCTGGAGGTCAAGATTTTCTGTATCTTTGCAAATTTCAATCCGCTCTTTGTCAGCCTCCTCATGCTGCTTACCAAGGTCCTGCCGTTCACCTTCCAACTTTTGGTGCTCCAGCTCCAGCTGCTCCATCTCCACAAGCAATGACCTCTTGCTTCTTTTCAACTCCTCCTTTTCTTTCTCAATCTCTGATTGCAAGTGTGACTCACGTTCCTCCATCTGCTTTTCAATAACCTCCTTCTCCCATGAGACAAGACGCTCAAACTCATCACGCTGCATCTCTAAGTTGTGCACCAAAACCTGATGTTCTGCATCCAGTTGGGCATAAAGTTGTGTCCTTTCACTCTCCATCTTTGTCTTCCATGCATCTCTTTCCTGCTTGAGCTCCTCAGCCATTTTGAGGGACTGCTCCTCAATTTCAAGTTTGGAGATCCTAAGCTGTTCCTCTGAGTGTTCAAGCCATTCACTCCTGCATTTGCTTTCCTCTCCAAACTTCTCAGCATCCTTCTTGACTGTCTTCTTCATTTCATCAAGTAATTCCCACCCCTGCTCAAACTTTTCCTTCTGCATCTGGAGCTCCTTTGCTTCCTCAGCCACAAAGCACTTGTGGGCCCGAATCTCATCAAGTTCTTGCTTAAGCTGCAACTGAACATTGGCTAGCTCTTGTTGTTCCAACTCCTGTACTTTCAAGTCTTCCTGCTGCTGGGCAACCTGCTGTCTTTCTTCTGCAATTTCCATCCAGGCTTTGTCCCTCTCTTGCACTGCCTTTTCTCTATCAACTTCATTTTCATCTTGTAGCTTATTTCTCTCCAGATAAACTTCTTTTTTCAGCCTCTCCCTCTCAGCAGAAGTTTCATTTTCCAATTCTTGAATCTTGTGTTGGAACTCCTTGTGTAGCAACTCCTTTTTCCATCTCAAGCTGTTGCCACTTCCCACTAATCTCATCTTCAACTTTTTTCCTCTCCTCCTCCATCTTTCCCTTCTCCAATTCCCAGGCCTTTTGCACCTTTGCCCATGCAACCTCAATCTGCTGTTGGTCCAGTTCCTTTTCCTTCCTAAGACGTTCATACTCAGCTTCAATCTGTTGGTTCTCAATGTGGAGCTCCTTTTGGACTATCTCCAAATCTGACCTGTCCCTGCTAATCTCCTCATTCAGTGCCACAATCTTTTGGTGTTCAGCCTTGTACTTGTTCTCCTCAACCCACACTGCCTTTTCCAGATTCTTTACTTCCTGGAGCCTTGAATCCAGTGAGAGTTCCCTCTCCTTCACCTCCACAACTTTAACCTGCAACTCATGTTCCTTGTCTATGATTGCTGATTCCAGCTGACATATGTCAGCTTCTTGCTTTTCAGTTGCCACTTTTGCATTGCCAACCTCCTTTCTCTCGAAAGCAAGCAATTCTTGCACCTTCTCAAGCTCCAAAGTTGCTCGTTCTAGCTCACTTTTCTTGATATCAACCTCCTGGGTCTGAGATTCTAGGACGTGCTGAAGTAAAACCTATCCAGCACAAAAAAAGAAACAAGTGAATATGAGAATTGGGTACTATCTATCTAGTTCAAAACAAAACATTCAAAGGATATACATGTGAGGAGGTCAAGTAGAGGGCCATTATGACACAATACCAGCTCCTGTTTGTGCTCTGCTACAGCATCTTCCTGCATTTTCACACCCATATCAAAAGCATCCAGCCGTTCTCTTTCTCTTGCCACATACACCTCAGTATCCTTAACATGCTCTTCATGCTGGTTAAAAACCTGTCAAAAGGGTCCCAATCAAAAAGTCCCAATCTATTTTAGCATCAGGTCCCTGAATTGGTTGCCAAAAGTTCATTACACTGCATTGGACAACAAGATCAAAACCTCCTAATATGAAAAGACAGATGAGATGGATATGTACCTGCTGCCTCCCAGCCAACCTCTCTTCAACCACCAATAACTCTTGCTCTCGAATTTTGATGGCAACATACTTCTCCTTCAGCACCTGAGGATAAAACTCAGCAAGATATTAAGTGAAATGCCAATACCTTGAAGAGAATCGATAGGAATCCAGAAAGGGAAAGGGGGTTAAGAAGAGAACCTCCTCTCTGTCAGTGACAACCACAGTCCGAGAAATGAGTTCTGTCTCTGATTGTTCCAGCACTGCCTGATCTCTTTCCAGCATTGCACATGTCACTTCCAGACCCTTTTCAGATTGCCTCAGTGTTTCAAATCTGTTATTAATGAGCTCCTCACGCTCATTCAACTTTTGTTCCTCTTCATGCAGCTGTTCCTGCTTTCCAATCAGCTCCCTTTCCCACTCACGCAGGGTACTCGATCTCCTCTTGCACCATCTGTGCTTTCTGGGCTTCAATCCTGACATCCCATGTGCATACACCATCAGCTATACCTCCCAGATTTAAGATTCATAGTGTGATCTCCTCGTAGCAATTGCATAGAGGCTTATTCAATAACATGAAGGACACATCCATGAACATACTCAGACATGAGCCTGTGGTGCTCACGACGGAGAGCGTCTTCACGCATTTCCACCTCCTGTAGGTGAAGCTGAGACTCAGCTAGCTTACGGTTGGTCTGGGTGCGCTCTCCTTGAACCTTGGCTAGCTGAGTGTCTGCCTGTGCTGATTTCTCCTCTACACTGGCCAACATTTCCTTTGCCTGAGATAACTGCCTCTCTGCTGCCTCCTTCACCTCAAAGCCCTCTGCCTGCATTTCCTTCAGAGCCTTCTCTAGCTGATCCCAAACACACACACCAAAGCATGAGTACAGGTCCTTTGTCTGTAGAATCAATCTTGAAATCTGCAACACAACTTGCAAAAGTTATGCAAGATGAATTGCTTGCAATGGCTGCATTATATGATGTAGAAATGATCACAACTCGAAGGAGCTAATTTGCACGTGAAAAAGACACATGAGTTCCATAATAAAAAAAACCAGGAGCAAGGAGGAACTACAACAAAGAACTTCGCATGCATTAACTAACTTTTCATTCTAACGAAATAATGATTAATATTTTAACTATGTTGCATGTACAATATCTTTAATGAAAACTAATGTAGTGCAATGTTCAGGATCCGGTTTTTAACCCAGAGATCTAAGTTTTGATCCTTCTTCACCCTTTTTTTTCAAGGGAAGCACACAGATGACAAAAGAAAATGTAGTCCCTATGCAATTTCTGTAAGCTAGTTGTCTTGGGAGTTGCAACTTCCCCAACGATAACAGGTCTGAGTGGAACCTTTCTTGGGGGTTGTCACTTAATCCCCTTCTCTGTCCCAACCAATTCTCCCCAAGGCATTCCAATCCCTTGTCCCCAGGGGAAAAACCAAGTCTCCTTGAGGCACCTCGATCCTTTATTGGGGCACCTTGGTTGGAACTTTCAAATCCCTTTTTCCTTTGTGTGACTTGGTTCAATATTTCAACTTCCCATGTTCCTTGGGAAACCAAGGTTTGGGCCTCAATTCTTGGGGAATTGTGTGTTTGCCAAGGCAAATGGGTGATTACCCAAGGAAATTGGGACTTCAAAGTCCCTTTCCTCCCCCAAGACAACTTGGTTGGATATTTCAAGTCTCTTTGTTCTTTAGTAATCAAGTTTTGGGCCCAAATTCTGGGGGAACCATGTGTTTCCTAGGGCAAATGGGTGGTTTCATGAAGTGCTTCTGCCCAAAACTTGATCACCTAGGAGCAGGGGACTGGAAATATTCAAACAAGTTGCCCTAGAAAGAAATGCACTTTGAAATCCCAACCAAGTTGCCCCAAGGATAAGCGGTTGATGTTGAGGTGCTACACCAGACCCCATGTTATCAGCTACACGTACTCATACATTGCCACTTTTGCAGAATTTTAATTTTCGAATCTCTTGTGTATGATCCCGGTTTTGGTGGGTGGTCTCTGTTTTGTGTGGGTCAATTTATTTCATTGGTGAAATTTCAACAAATTTTGACCTGGAGAATACGATTTTGATGTGGTGTTGTGTTTTTGCATGGAGAATATGTCATAAATTCATCGGATTTTGAAGGAATTTTTTTCCAAAACACCTAAATTATATGAAGTAGCCAAGAATGTAGAAGGATTCTAAATTTCTTCAACTTTAATCTACAGTTGTAACCAAATTTGGATAAATTAGTTTTTAGATGATCACCACATTGGCTACAGCACAAACTCCTTAAAAAAAAACACTGGTGTGGGTGATCTTGGTTTTGGTGGTGTTGGAAATTGGGAATATTTGGGTGGGCGGTGATGCCCAAGAAGTTGCAAAGAACCCAGTAAAATAATTTCAAAGCTTAACATACATAGAACCGACAAAGTTTGTTGAAGACCAAGAGAGTTGGTGCAACCAAAGGATTCCTACAAGGAAGCTGATCATGCTTTCAGGAATTGTGATGTAAGAACAACGACTTTCTTGGTAGGAGATTGGTGGAACACCAAACCCAACCAGATCTTTTTGCTGTGAATTATATCTTAATATCTTTATTCCTTCTAGCAAAAGTATGAATGTAATTACATCACTTCTCGCCACTTGTAGCTTCACGTGGCCGCTCCAAAACAGGGGGCCTCATTTTTTTAGATTATCGCATCTTTTTGCTTCAACCACACAATTCAGCACATAAATTACAACTGGAATCACAAGTTTTGTCCATTCCTTTAGAGAACACATTACTTCGTAGTTGATAGCCCATTTGATTCATCTGCACTTGGTACATCATTGTGAAATCACATGGGGAACCATGTGATGTTGTTTCCTTGTGATTAATTGTGGAATCACATGGGGAACCATGTGATGGATGAGTTTTAAGAAGTTTCTTAATTAGTTTCCTTTTGGTTAGTATTTAAAGAGGTGTTTATGACCTTGAGAAACACCTTTATTTGTACAAAGTTATGGTATGAATACAAAGTTTGTGAGAATTAAAGTTTTGATTTTGAAAGGCTTTTGGTTTTGAATAGTTTTGGTGTTGTTTGTGTGTAGTTCACGAGGAGAATGCTGAGGCTTACATAGCCAATAGAAGAGTGGGAGGATAATTTTACAACCAAAAACATAAATTTCATAACTATGTAGTAATCATAAATAGTTTTGGTTTTAAACCCATTTGTGTTGTACAAGCTCATATTTTTATGCCTCCAAACCGTGTGCACCACAGGACACCAAATAATACTTAAATGGCACGTCGCTCATTTGATATTATACTTGGTACATAGTTGTAGGACCCAAAATTCTGTGGTTTAGTTATTCAACGAAGTCTCCATTCAGCGTCTGTGGGAACCTATAGAGTTGAAAAAGTTGGTTTTGCTTGTTTGCGTTGAAATTGTTTACTTACAGAGTTAATGCATTCTTATCTTTGGAATTCATTCTAATTCATGTTTACATGTATTAGAATTAAACAAAAAATCAATTTAAATTTTATTGAAATTTATGTTTCTT
>Ga0209208_10003300_pt1 | contig 23144 bp, 16 predicted proteins | sample S1TSphfallax_3_FD_187694 | JGI IMG/M metagenome (GOLD analysis project Ga0209208, IMG submission 187694) | Host-associated microbial communities from peat moss isolated from Minnesota, USA - S1T2_Fd - Sphagnum fallax MG (SPAdes) (version 2) | ecosystem: Host-associated > Plants > Peat moss >...
ATGGTGCATAAAAATTATTATGATAAGTTAAGCCTTTTGATTGGTTCAACTCATATGCCACAAAAAAAAAAAGTGAAAATATAAGACCACACTTCTTTTTTAATGCAATTTTCAAAATGGGAATGGAGAATAAACATTATGGAATAAGTTTTGAAGTTGCAACTTATCACAAATTAAGATACATCTACAAAAATTTGCCCATGTCTTTTGTTTTCATTTTAAAGTTTTAAATAATAAAAGTAATCAGTGAATGGTTAACTAATTAAATAATCATCTAATTATTAATAAATTATATTTAACTAACCATAAATAACAATTATTCATTATTCATTATCAACTACTTAAATAGTTAATAACTTATTAATCTTCAATTACCTAACCAATTAGTTACAAGTTATAAATACATAATTCATAAATAAATAATGAATTTATTATTATAATTAAAACATGAATTTTACACAATATTTTAATATTTTTACAATAATAAAAACTAATTGTAATGTGCTAGTGATGTCAAACATGTATGATTCCATTTATGGACCAGGGCCCCAACTAGTTTGCTAGGGGTGGCAACGGTGGTGTATCATACATCATTTATTTCTACCAAAACATTAATTATTTTGATATTTAATTAGCAAAAGTGTTGCATTTAATGGCCACATTATGTGAGGGTGGGGAACATCATGAATTGTGGCTATGTCAAATAAAATCTCATTCCAACCACATCCACCATAATGCTTCCAAGGCCAATCAAACACAAATTTGAAAAACTCCATGTTGGCATGTGGCTAATGTTAAACTTTGAAAACTCCTAATGCATCCAACCATTGATAGGGCAAGTGTTGTCCCTTGTATGATTATAGAACGTAACGAGGAGGGGGTTTTCCAATTGATGGGGGTTGTTGGAATAGTGGTATGAATTTCAAATAATTATATTGAATTTAGGTGTTCAACCCTTTATGTCGAGCAAAACAACAATAACAGGTTTTGGATTGACCAATGTTAATCTTGAACAATGTTTGAACCAAATCCTAACATTGACATGCAGTTTATAGAAAGCTCAAAAATAAACCAAACATGAGGTTGTGATCCAAGGTAACCCCAACAAACTAGTAAACCATACCATAGTGTGAGCCTAAGCAATGGTTATGCATGTTATGTCCTATGACATATTGTTTGGAAGGGCACTTTTATACCCCTTAAGGGTTACCCTAGATTTACGGGAGGAAACCACATACTATTGACCAAGATGGTTGTCAAAAAACAACCATCTAGGCTTTGTTGCCAAGAAGGTTTGTCAAAGGCCATCTAAAAAATCAAAATCTAACTTGCTTATAAAAGCCACATGAATCCAAGCCTGAAACATGGAATGGAATTTATTTTTTTAAAATGCACAAACAAAATTTGCACAAAAACCCATAAAGTCAACAACAACAAACTTGTGGGTTCCAAAATCTCAACAAATCATCAAAAGTGATTTGAAACACACAAGTTGGGATTATATCCCAAGCATGAAAGAGCTCAAAACCCCATTCACACTTAAACATGTTCCAAGTTAAAGCGAACTTAAATACATTAACTTGACTTAGCAATAATTTTATTAGAATGTAACCAGGGAGTTAAATTAACACCCTTGACACATGTTAAACAATGGTAGTCATGTAGTCAAGGCTCACATGATCGAGTTATTATTTTGTGATTGTCATAAATAATTGAGTCTTTTTTACTATGAAATCATCTTGTTTAGCATCAACTTTTGACTATAATTCAATTAAAAAGACATCATAAAAGACATGTATTTGTAGTAGCTTGGGGACTTACCGTTTTTTAAGGAAGGTGACTAGCCTTGAAAGGCAATTCCTACTAAGGCCTTCAAATGATGTGGAATGATGTGAAGGAAAAGGGGGAGGTGGAACGGGAAAGCAACAAGGCAAGGAAGAAAGCATTTGAGAAAAAGGAGGTGGTGTTTTATTTTTAAGGAACCATGGGAGGTTTTTTGAAAGGTGAATTGTTGATAGACAAAATATATGTTTAAAAAAATACATGTACACAAGACCTCATTATTTCCTATGCATGCATGTTCAAATTAAACACAATGTATAGATTCAAATTCAAAAGTTAACAAAACAAAATCATGCATGTATTACAAATGAATAGGAATGACAATAGATTTAAACTCACTTCTTTATGTAGACTAGGTAGTTTTTGTTGGTAACTAAAGTAATTATGCGACACTAAATATGAAATAATTCAAACATGAACCACTACCTATAATTAACAAAGTGACTAATAACTAATTAGTTAACATTTACAAAGGTCAAATCTATATTTAATGCATGGTTAACATGAAACTAAAGAACTAAATGTGGGGGGTGGGGGTTAAAGTTTCATGGTTTTTCCCCCTTGAAAACTTGAAAACAAGGGGGGTAAAACCAATGAAAGAGGGGAAAAGAAATTTTATGTGGTGTTATTTTTGGGGAATAGAACAAGAAGAAGAACATAATTTAAGGGAGGACCTCCATGTGCATATATATGTAGATCCAACTTTTTTGACCTTTTGATTTTTGATTTTTGCTATTTGAAGAAGGAAAAAAGAAAAAAAAGCATATACGTCTTTGGGATGATTGTCTAAAGCTTGTTAGGGCTTTTAGATTGTTAGAATAACTAAATATACTTGTAAATGTAAGGTTTTTTTTTTCTCAAAGAAGCAATGAGGCAAAAATATATGTTTTTTGGGTAGTGCTAAAATTCAAATTAGGCTTTTTATTTTGAGCACTTTATGGAAGGGCTAAAACTATTATAACATTTTGAGGTTTTTTGGTTGAAGTAAAACTATGGGGAAGGAAGTTATGGGCATACAACCTCATTAGGACCACAATGCATGTGTTGGGTTATATTCATATAGTTTTATTAATCATGTGCATCACTTGGAATAGAAGAATTTTGTAAAATATCAACAAATTGACAAGCTAAAATGAAAAAGTTGGATTTTCTCATTGTTGTTGAGCACAAACCATAACCAATAGTAAGAAGGATCCATGGTGATAGCCTCTTGGCTATCAATCTTAAAGGTTAGAAAGAAGGGAACCTTATATGTTAAGTAAACGCCACCTCTAGTTTAAGGTGTGCCCTAAATGTATGCTTTTAAACAATTCTTAATCACATAAACTTTGGTGGATGATGCATCTACATATAATTGAGGATTAAATTTGTTTAAACTACTTCAACTATGATAATCATTAATTATAAATATTTGTTCAACTAACATTACCTTCTTGATTGTAATCATTTTTCTTGATTTAACCTCAATGATTTGAAGTGTGTCACATGAATGATTATATTACATTATTGTTGGGTATTTGAGTAAATGCACTTAGAGCACGTGAGGATTATGATTTTGACACTAGTTGTTCAATCATGCATGATTGAAATTTGCAAGGCAAAAATAAATAAAAATTAACACTTGTATGAATGATGAATGACCAAGTGAAGAAAAGGTGGTAATGAGTAGGATTGAATATGAATACTATCTAGGAAATATTTTTCATTATTATCCAACCAATTTTTTCCATGATTGATTTCGGCATGCAAGCTACAAATGAAAATGAAATAAAAGGTCGGAAATTTCAAAAAGTCTTGAAAGAATAAACCACATGTTTACAGTGAAATGGTTGAATTTAAATAACAATTATACATATAACTTCTACAAACTTTGAATTCTTTGCAAGATTTGGGTATTAGTATTTAGGTTGAACATGTGGTTGTATAATTTTGATTGTTTTTAAGAGATCTAACAACTTACCATTAGTGTAAATAACTCAATCTTGAGATATTATATATCATAAAATAGTTCAAACATTTGTTTTGCCTTTTATAATTGTTAGATTTAAAATCTTAATGTCATAGTTCCTTCCAATTTATAATCTAATTTATTAGGTTTGATGTTGTCAATGGATATAAGAATAATTTGAATAATGTTTAAAGGATATACAAGAGTTTAAGCTTTGTTGCAAACTCTTTTAGTTGTTTGTATTGATCCCACATCATGGTCAGTTGCACACTTGCATTTGTCATAATTGTTTTATAAAATATATGAGGAATAAAAAACATGCAACTACATCTCTTCACAATTTTGTGCAAAAAGATTTGGATGAATTTTTAAAATTTTGAATGATTGTGGGGCTCACCAATCTAATTATTAAAAGAGTTTAATTTTTTTAATGATTTGGGAAAGAAAATCACACTATAAAAGAATTGGTTGTAAAACTTTTGGTGATGCAAACATTTCTACATGTTATGAGTGCACATGTAATTTCACTTTTTAACTATTTCAAAACAATAATCAAGCTTGTTGTTTAATATATGGATTTGAACTACAATATTACATTTTTTCTCATACTTCCAATATGGGACATTAACCTATAGTTAGTTGTGAAAATTGTGGAATTCTAAGGACTAAATTACGAGCTTCAATTGTGCTCCTAACTTATAAAATTATGTTATACTCTAAATATAATCATCAAGTTTCATGTATTTTGAATCTACTAGGGTATTCACATTAAAATACAAATAACAAACCCTTTTAGTGTTTAAAATAGATTATCTTAAAGGCATGTTATATGACAAATGAATGTCAAAAATTGTTTAAATTTACAAAAACGTTTTTTTGTCATTGTGTGCAATCCATGCAACACAAGAGGTTTGAACAACCTTTGATTTATTTGCAAGATGATGTGGGAAATAAAATTGTTACCCTTAAAGGTCTTGCAAAATTTTCATTTCAAATTGATAGTTAATCCACAAAGCCTAAAACAAATGATTTTTTTATTGAAAAATATTGGGATGATATTAAAGTTCAATACATACTACTAGTTTTATGGCCTAATCCCAATTGAATAATTGAATCACATGTGTAAAATCTTGTTGGAACAAAAATTGAAACTAGATCTTGCAACCAAGCTCCTTTTGGAACCACAACTAGATTTGGAGTAAAGTTGTGGTTCCTTTTTTAGTAGGTCCAAGTTTTCTAAGTAAGCAATAACCACTTTTTCTAAAAGGCAAAAATGATGACCTTACTTTGAAGCACGTGCTCACTTTTATCTAGTTGCGAAAAAATAACAATACATAATTTTTATCTTCGGTTGTGAAAAATAGATCAACAAAACTAGTACTACACAAATCTTTTATCTTTGGTTATGCATATTGAAAGTGGAATTAAACTAGGTCACAAAACTGGATTGACTAGTTGCACAATATTTTGGGGGAAAACATTCAAGTAATTTTTCATACAAATGCACCAAATTCTCCATAAATGTTTTCCTAAATTTTCAAAACCCCTTTCAAAACCAATAACCAAACAAGATTAGTTGACATTATAGTTTTATTTTCTCCTTCTTTTCTTTGAACAAAAGCTTAAATCAAACTAATTGGAAATTGTTTTTCTTAATCTTGGCCTATAGTGATCTTCGTTATGATTAAAATTATTTTTTAATGAAAATAAAAGAAAACATTGAAAGCTTGTTGCAAAAATTTGACAACATTAGAGGTCTTTTTTCAAAGGACGAGCAAGAAATCATTTACCCATATCCAATTAATCATGACAAGTGGTTCTTCAAATATCTAAGTTTTGGATTTCTTAGGTTTATTCATTTATTATACCATTTAATGGAAAAAATATGAAGTGTGAGTAACACTTCATTAATTTTAAATGAAAAGGCATAATTTGTTATACAACTTGTACGACACAAAATGTTGCCTTGGGCTTGCAATCTTAAAGGTTGGCTAAGATGAAACAACTTGGGCCAAGAGGGAGCCCAAGCCATCACATGAACCCATGAACCTTGGATCACAATGTGTGAACGGAATGATTCAATAATGCATAAAAACATTCAATGGATTCATCAACCATGATCTTTGAAAAAGATTATGATAGGCTTTCAACTTGATACAACCAATGGTTTTCTTCATGGATATGTCATGGAATATTTTTCTAAATGACCCTAACCATATATTTAACATCGATTTTTGCCATGACACAAATGTCAATCAATAGGATACAAAGGATAATTTTGTGCAAGTAGAATGAAAGTGTGACTACCGAATGTCAACCCTTGGGATACAACCAACAATGTGGTGTATGGATGTCAAAAGTGATTATTAATTACCTTCAAATTATATATGACCTTTCCAATGCTACCCATGTGAGGCTAGATACTCCAATTGTTCACCTAAAGTGTGATATTGACATGGATAAAATTCAATCAATGATGTTATGACATTACTTGAATGTTTCAAACATCCTATGCAATTTTATCATTTATACAAGGGAATGAATTTCAAAGGTTGGTTCATGATTAGGCATCCCAAAATGAATACCAACTTGTTGTCAAAATAATATGGACCATTGATAATAGATTGAGGCAAGCTACAACATGAGCCTAAAACCTAAGCCTAGAGCCTAGAGTTGGAATTTGTGATGATAAAATGTCTTTTCCTCTATACACATGCAAGTAAAACCCAAGAATTTAACCACAATATGAATGTTGTACTAGTAAAACTAAAAACAAACATGGGGACAAATATAAACATTCATCCTCATTATGGATGAATAATTTCATCATTCATTGAATGCATGGATGAAAAAAAATCATTTACTTATTTTTATTAAATAGATTTTCCGTTATAATTATGGATGAATGTTTTATTTTATCATTGAAAATTTCATAATTTTAATTAATTAGAGCTTCATGAAACACAATATAATTCTATGTGATATAACATTTGTTGAATAATATAATGTAAATTCCATTATAGATGTATTTCATGGTTTAAATGCCATTATTTTCAAAATATCTTAAATATATTATCATTACTATGTTAACATCCACCCCATGGTCACTGTTGTTGTTGTTGTTGTTGTTGTTATTATTGTTTTTTTTTAATAAATTTATATCCAAGCAAATTGTTGATGATAGTGGGTTTTTTCATCCCCCTCCTTTAAAGGTGCCACAACTTCTTTCAAACTTATTTATAACTACCATTACAACAATGGATTTTGAATGTTTTAAATATACTTAAATTATGTAATGTCATTTGTGATAATGAGTTTTTGAAATAAAATAAAATTCAGTTTTAAGCACCTTAATTAGCTTTCTTCAAACAACCTACTACCATAGATGACAATGAGGTTTTTATAGTAATTATTTATTTTCAAGGCACCCTAGTTTTCCATGGTGTAAATATAAAATGTTGTTAACAACAATTGGGCATTGCTGGGCGTAGAGGGGAGGGGGGTTGACATTCATTTATGACAAAAAAAATTTAATTATTTAACATTATTCATGGAAATGAATTCTTAAATAAAATATGAAATTATTTTTTGTTCTCATCATCATATTTTCCCCTACTATTACAATTTCATTATCTATCATTATTAAATGACATTCAAGTTTGAAATATTAATATTCGGACAACAAACGAGGATCATGGATATAAAGAATTCGGAATTTTTTAATTTTCCAATCATGGATGTATTTCATCAAATGATTTACTTGTTTAATAAAAATCATAAATGAAATTCACCCATGAAAAAATGAAATTCATCCATATGAATCATTCATCTATGAACATATTCATACATGTAGGTGGATTAAAATCACATTAAGCTAAGTTCCAAGTTCAAAGCTCCAAGCTCAAGCTTTACACTCATGCATAAGTCATGGTTATAATAGATTCAAGGTTGATTTGCAAAGAACCAATTTTGAAAAATCCAACATCAATCAAGGCAAAATAATTTGTGCTAAACATATGAAATAACATTTCTTATTTAAAACCTAGGAATTGATTTGCCCATTGATTGCTAATAAAAAAGCTTAAATAATTATCAACAAAAGAAGAATGGTTAAAACATTCAATATTATTTAATAGGAAGAACAAATTAAACATTGTTATTTTGTATTTAACATACATTTAAGGAACACATAAATTTTCCCCCAATATTTGACGAATAATTCCAATTTTATGTTCATATTTATATGTTCTATTGTGGAATGGTAAACCTTCATTCAAAAACCTATGCCCATTCTTGAGCTCATCATACCTACTACATAAACATAATATATCATGACACACCATTTTCATGGAATATTATATGTTAAATTTATATGAAATACAATGTGTAGTAAAATTAATCTTGGACCATTTATTTAACATTTCATTGATGGGTTTAAGGTTTCCAACATGTAAAGTCAATTTGCAAAAAACCCTTGATATATGCTTTTGGAACCAAATGTGTGAATTTATGATGAGTATTGATTAATGAATCAAGCAATAAAATGTTGTTTTTTTATCAATTATATAACTAAAGTATACCGAGTTTGAGTAGAAAATAATGAAGTGTGAGAGTAACTCCACCCATATCCAACATGTGGCCATTTAACAATATATTTCACACCCAATATGTTTGTTTTATTGTTTCGCACGGCCCACCCATAAACATGAAATTGACATTGTAAAAGGTAGGGTAACACTAATAGCAATCCACCCATACTAATCCAATCAACTAGCCAATAAATTAATCACTTTGACCAATAAAAGCAAGTGATGGATTGTTTTCCAATACTACACACATTAATTGATTGTCATTTCTTCTAGATATCAATGTTGAAGGTGAACCACTAAACCATTTATTTTGCTATATTTGATAATGATTATCATGTGATAGAAAAAACCTTATGTTTGAGGAGTTCCAATGTCCAAGAGGAAGTATCATATATAAATAAATAAATAACAAATAGAAAGGGAAAGTGAACAAATGAACAATAAAATTTGCATGTGAGTCTAAAATACTCTTGGCTAAATTGGTTTGATATTATCCAAAACACACTTAAATAAAATAAAATATTGTAATGAATACTAGCTAAATAGGAACTAAAAATGATTGAAATAACTTGACAAATAATAAACTAATGGCAAGTAGAACTAAAGTAATAGAAAATGAAGGTACAAATGAAAGGGATAAAAAGCTAAAAAATGGAGCAAATGTTGATGCCAAATGGCAAAGTTGGTGTTAGTACAAAAACCATAATCCAAAATATTGTCACAAGCAATTTATTACATTGGGCATTATTAATTGGAAGTTGTAAAAGCAAGTGGATGACACAAAAGGGATTTCAAATTATTTGCACACTTTTGGACATCATTTTTAGCTTTATTTCTCCCTTTAAAACAATAAAAAATTTGGAAACAAAAAAATGTAATGAAAAGAAAATTTATAATAAGATAATAGAAAATATTTTGGATGTTAGATCTAGCTCCACAACATCAAAAATCAAAATACACAAAAATATGGATAGTTGACCAGAAAGCAAAAAAGAACTTTAGTGGGAATCAACATTCAATGTTGTTGGGCTCTCAATCTTGGAAACTATAGCTCATGACTAAATCTGTTGAGTGTAAAATTTCACTTGGTAAAATAAAGGACAATGATCTATGGAATAGTTTTTGTAGAATACTTAATATGCTAAAGGTCTTGGTCAATTGTTTTGACCTTTGACCATTTAAACCCTATTGATCACTCAATTGGCACCAACCAATTTGTTCATGTTTAAACACAAGAATCATGGGAATATTTTATTCATCGCATGTTTGCAAAAAACCAAAAAGAAAAAGGTTGACATTTTGACAAACCTTATTTATGAAATACTTGAATGCATAATGCATGAAATATTGTGCATATGAAACCACATAATTGGACTTAAAAGGATGGGCCTCGAATGGAACAAAAGAATGACACCAAGTGTAAATGGAACAAGTGCAACGAATGGAATGTACATGTACAAGGATTTGAGCTTGACTAATGGTTGGTCAAATATGGTTATGATTGAATATTTGTTGGCTCTACCCATAGGGAAAAGATTACACATTAGTGTAGGATTTGAGAATAAAAGTTTTATTCCACATTGATTTTATGTGTGAGCTACATTAATTTAGAGTACTATATTTGCATGTGATGAATGGGCATGTTCGATAAAAGTGCATGCATCGAGATGAGAAGTAGCATTATTTTTTGGCAATTTTTTTGCATTGTGGTGACAAAATAATTTGGAATGTTTTTAAATATGAGTGTTTTAAGTTATGAAAATCTTAAGTTAACTATTCTTGAAATAAAATCAATGATGAAGTTTTAATGTTAAAGTTACAATTTGGGAGTTTGCAATTTCAAAAAATATTTGTTTGAAATGCATACCCATTATTTTTTCTTGGAAGTAGTTGGAGGTTAAATTGCAACATGTCCCATGATGTGTTCATATGTGCACAACATGCAATGTCTTTGTTGAAATATTTGCAAAATACATACATAGGCCCATCAACCAAAATAACATAAAAAAAGCCCTATATGGTGTTTTGGCTCCACATTGAAAAGAAAATATCATTATTGGTTGCATGTTCACATCATGTGCCATTTTTATGATGACTTTGATTATGAATATTTTTTTTTCCCTTCTACTAAAATGTTCACAAATAGGTTAAATTAACATGCATTTAATATAATATGTTATTGCGAGGTTTGCAAATTTACATTAAAAATTGGAACCCTAGCAATTTAGGTGCATTGAATTGAAAAATGTTCAAACTTGTAAAAATGAAAAATGATCATTAAACCCCATCCATTAATATTTAAAATTAAATACATTATGGTATTTTTAAAGTTTTCACAATACAATGGGCCCATAGACATTCAACCATTGATTTTCATCATATATTCCCCCTTTTCTTGTAAAATGAAATGAAAATGTCATTTTGGACCATTTGAACCACTAAATGTAACAAAAAAACTAGACCCAAGATTGACAATTTTTTATTTATATATATTGTTAAGGGGGTAAGTTGAGTATGTGATTTGGGATGAAGAAGATAGTTAGGATAGGTACTAATTAGGGAACTTTTTTAGTTTGAATTTTGAATTTTTGGTTTTTTAGATCATTATGATGCGACTTGGGATGGTTTTAAAAGGGGAATTTCTAGAAAACAAGAAAGGAGAAGCAGAGGAGACATGTAGTTTTTTTTTATAGAGAATAATAGGAAGAGTTGGAGGTACTTGTGGTAGAAAATCACAAACTTTGTTTTGATATAGCATAGATTTTAAGTGTTGTTTTTGGGACTTTCTTTAACAAAACATGGGATTACATTATAATTTGGATTCATATTTTTAGTAATACAAAGAAGCACAAACTTCTACAATGAATTATATGTTCATCTTTTGTGTGAATTTTTATAATATTAGATTATGATGAAATGAATTGTAATATTGTTTTTGGAGTTTTTTATAATGTATTTTGAAGTGAAAATTTTAGTTATATTTAATAACCATGAATTTGAGGTTGGAATGAATTGTAGTGTTAAGTTTGTTGAGACTTAAGACAAAAATAGTGAACATAGGCATGTGAAATGCAAATATGTTGTTATAGTAGCGTGAAATATTCTAAAGGAATTTAAATTTCACTTTTACCATATACTAAACCTTGTAATAGTTCTTGAAAAAACAATGTTGGCTTTGGGTTGATGTAGAATTAAACCTCATTTTATAAGGGGTTTGAATGTTTATACAAACAAAAAAAACAACCATAAAGAACAATATATTTCATCAAAGTTTTCAATTTTTCGTAAGACCTTGTGGAATTTTGATTAGGTGATTTTAAAATGTTCATTAATATATTATGGTATGATAATGTTCATGATTATGATTTTTTTAGGTTGAAAAATTTTCTTCCATCGAATATTTACTTGGACTGAATGTTTTTTTAATCATTTGACAAAAATAAAATGAAGTTTTGATTTTTTTAAATGGAAAATTGTTGTCAAATAAGGTTATTTCATAAACCTTTATTAAATTATTGTCATAAATTTACACAAATGCACAATTATGACTCAATTTCATATTCATGATTCTTATGACCATTCAATTTTAAAGTCCAAACCATTTGTATGTGATCTTTAGAATAATTCAAAGTGAAAGAAATCTTATGTGTTGGTACTTTTGATATTATATGTAGTTTCAATTTTCAAACAAAGTGTGCACATTGTAGCATGCAAAGCCTATACTTGGCACATAAAGTTAATTAAAGTTAGAGTGAGTAAGAAACATTTTTTTATATCATGAAGTGTTGTTTTCCTTTTCTAAATAGGTGTTCCTTGGATTCCTTGATGCAACTTTTGAGCATCATTATTGGGAGGTTACCCATCTCAAGGCTATTTTCAACATATGATGTTTAATTTTAAAGTACACAAGTGGTTTGGTGTGTCCATCCACTTAGCAAGGCAATGTAATTTTATAAAACCATATATAGGGGAAATATAAAACAAAATGTAAATATCTATAGATATGTTGTTTGATTAATAAACAAATTCTTTGTCAAACATTTACATGCTTTAAGAATAATACCAATATCAAAAGGTACATCCTTAAGCTTAAGAAATCTTTGGGATGTCCAAGCAAAATCCTCAATGCAATGTTGAAATTTGAAGAACAAGCCAAACTTTTTTAGTGAAAGCCTTTAATTACCTTTCATGTTGAAAAACTATCAAATTAATAGCCCTTCAATTTATTTACATATGTGCAACAAACATGTGTAGGATGTTAAAAGCCAAAACACAATTAATATTTAATAAACACCAATTACAAAACATTAAAAAAATATTTTTATTGAAATCCAATGAACCAACAAAATATGGTGAAAACTTCAAATGTCATAATGAGTTTATGTCCGACTCAACTACTCTTCAATGCTTCATGCCATTCCAATTATGAAAATTACTAGGTCAATCCACAGCTTGCTCCTCCTTTTGCATAAAAAATATCATAAATGCACCTCAAGCTTTATGCTTCAATTTGTTGATCCAATCAGTTTTCATCTAGTTTTCCTTTGAGAACCCACGTTCACAAATTGTTGTGTTTGATGGAATGACCATGACCTCTAGTGAAGGTCAATTAATATAAGCCAAGTAGTACAAAATCATCCCAAACATAACAATATGCCCAAACATCTACCATATAGAATGTCACTTATATTCTTTCCAGAATATTTCCACAAACCCAATGTTCACCTCATGCCCTATCAAATTGTTTTCACTGAAACATGTATCTTGCTAAACAACCTATCAAGCCATTCCTCTATAATTTTCCTCTCCCAACGTCATTAATTGGATAGTGATGACTGAAAAAATCTAGTTAGCATTGAAAGTGAGTACAATAAGAAATATAAAATTTAGGTTGTCTATGGCCACTTAAATGTACAAGCTTTGCCATTCGTTTGAATTTTTTTCAAAGTTCCCCCATTTTGACATCCACACATTGGATCAATATGCAAAACATGGTTGTTAGACACACGTCTTCATTAACAATGGCCATAGTATTTTTTTGATACAAAATTCACCAAAAGAAAAAGAAAAGTCCAAAGTGTTTGGTATTTCTACCAAAATTTCACCCAAACAATGTTTTTAAAAATAATGATTATGACATCTAAAATGTATCAAATAGCAATAACATTCACTTGGTGATATTCAAATCTTTTATTGAGCTTATTTTAACTTAACCATGAAATCAACCAAGACTTGCAAAAAAAAAAGACACTATTAAAAGGCAATTTTGATGTAATTAGTCAAAATATTCTTCTTGCCACAATTCCAATAAAGTTGACATTTAATGAACTCAATATGACTTAAAGATTACATGACTTTTCCCCTTGAGGGCCAACATACATCATGAGAACAAAAGGTGCTTCATCAAATGCTTCCAATAAATGTACAATTATATATTTGCATTTGATGTATGACTTACTCATTCATTCATAGGCATTATGGCTTCTTTGTGGACAAATCTTAACATGTGCAAAAAAAGCTTTTGATGTTGCATCATTTGCAACTAAAGTTTCCTTTTGTGTTATGTTATGTATTCCAACAAGACAAGGCACATGATTCTTCATGTGGGAAACCAAACCATATATAACGCCTATCATTGAAGACACTCCATCAACAGTTACAATCATTAACTCAAAATTTTGTTAGTGCATTTTTTGAATTAAATTAAATATGGATTCATGTACATAACCTTCACTTGATTCCCCTTTCCAAAGACAAAAGTTCCACAAAATATGAAATAATTAGTGGCCATTTGCCACTTTTGGATAGTTAATAGACACATACACAATCAAGTGTTGCTCCAAAGTTCATTATGTTGATTTATTAATCAACAAAAAGAAAGAAATAGATGATTGAGTTTTGATATAAGTTGGTAGTTTTTCAATTACATAGACACAACCAATAAAAATTGCATAATTGCCTTCGTATTTTTGTATGATGAATATTCATCATTAATAGGCATATTTAGAGTTCCCAAAAGTGTATGGATTTGATAATGCTCAAAATAATTTATTATTATGTGATCATTTCAAACCATAACATAGGTTAATGTCATCACTATTACAATTTTTATCTTTTGTATGTCAAGCATGAGTTCAACATGTTTCTCCATTGCAAGTGCATTAGGAATACAATCAACTTGAATCTAAAATGTGATCCATTATGTTAATTATTTATTTGAGAAAGTGCAAAACCTAGGGTTAATTTAATACATGGCCACAAAAGAAGGCTTTAAAATCATAAGGGGTGGTATTTACAAATATGACCTCAAGTTTTTACAAGGTTTTCAAATCAACGTCATTACCAAATTTTTTGTTAATTCCAAAGTTAGTTGTGTTCATGAATAACATTTTTTTCTTGCATAGTCAAATGTAAGCTATTTAAATTTTTTTTTTAAAGTTACGCAAAAATGTAATAAAAAAGGAATGATGCAAAAAAAGAAGTCATAAGCCATATAAAAACTTGCAATTTTTGGGAATATAAAACAAATTGATTTATTCTAGCACTCAAATTTGAAGAAAAATAAACAAATATACAAAAAAGATGAAGTTGGACAGTCCAAATTGTGAGTTTAATTCCTACTAAAAGGAAAGCTCACCAAGTTGCAAGTTGCAAATAGATGGCAACAACAAAAGTATGATGGACATATTTAACATTGATCAATTAGGATGGTTTGATATGTGCAATACTTGTCCTCAAGTTTAATTACTTTTAGTTGTTGTTGTTATGTATATCTTATTATCTTATTTACATTTATGGTTGTGATTTACTTTCTTACTTGTTTGATATTTTTTTTGTATGAAATGTTGCATCTTGTTGCATGTGACATGGAAATGGATAGATAATAACCTTACCAAAAACTACAAAATTAATAGATGCACAAAGTCATTAAATCCAATTATAGTAATCCTCTTTTATAATCATGCCCATTTTAGTCACATTTTTTGGTAATATTTGGTTTTGCTAATAAACACTACTTTTCTAAGTCATTATCACATTCATTGCCAACACAAAAATATCCAAAGTTCTACTAGCAAATGTGATTGAAACAAATGAAATCAACATGTCGAAAGAACAATAGGTGCTAATATAGCCCACGTAGAAAATCTAAATGATTGGAACCATTTTTCTTGCCAAAAAAGGTTGTTTTGCAAGGCTTTATGTTTACAATCACAATCCTATAAGGACTTGTATCAAATGTGATAGTACATGTTTGTAACACAACTTGTTAATGTCATAAAAGGTTAATCATCATGGGCATGATGATAAAAGGGGGGGGGGAAGGGGGTTTAATGGACCATTTTCTTTCAAACTTCCTTTCCTTTTGTAAATGTTATCATGAATTTTGTGTCCACATGAAGATCCGTGATTATATTTTTAAACTTTTGTAACATTCCAAACATATATTTAAAGTTTTTTTTTCAAAATCTTTATGAATTCTTAATGTCCATGCAATTTGTCACCTATGAATTACATCATTTTTGGTCCCTTAGGTGCTTCCTAATGCCCTTGACATCCCTGTCATCTTTTGGTGTTGCATATAACATTGTTCAACATTGTGTTCAAGATGACCACACATTTTTTTACTATTTTAGTGAAGGGTGAATTGTTCATGTTGTCATTTAAAAATGTTTTTTCAACTATATTTGTTTTAATGTCCATTTCATCTTGCAACTCATCATGTTTGAACCATTATGTTCGTCATATTATGCTCATCTTTTTTGTTCATTGTATCATTGCCCCATTTTAAACCTTGTCATCCATGGTTTTGTTCACATTGGCCTATCATCATCCCTATTGTTGCATCATTGACGCCCTTCTATGTGTTGACCCCATCATCTTCAATTTTTCTATTCATTGTCCCCATCATCTTTGACATCTTGTTTGTTGTCTTCATGTCTTGGACTAACATCGTTTAAGTTGGATTGGGGAGTATCTAGACCATGACACCCTAGATTTGATCTAGATTTATTAAGATGCCCAAATTTGAGATGTTTGGTAGGTTGACATCCCATCCTTGGAAGTCCTTGGAACATTTCACTAGGATGGAGGGTTAATAACTATGAAAAATATATGCAAATTTTAGGAGGTGCCATATGAAATGTATCATCAAATTAAATAATGTTCCAAATTTAAATCTATGTGGAATTTTTAAAATAAGTTTACAATTTTCTATTCAAAAGTTGGGACCAAAATTGTGCATGTATATGGTTTTTGGTATACTTGTTGGGTAAATGTAAGTGTATATAAAAAACATATATATTTAAAGTGTAAGTGTATAGTTTTCATTTCCATGTAAATTAAAAACTTTGGATGTGTATTTTTGTCAAATTATGTAAGGTTATTTCACAAGTTGTGTAAGTGGAAATTACAAAAAATAAAAATAAATTACAATTTTACACATTTTGTAGAATTGTATGAAACAAAGTAAACAAGTAAATGAAAATCAACACATTATAACATATGTAACATTACATTTCCTTCTTTTTTTAATGGTTCAAGACAATATTTGTGAAAGTGGAATTGATTCAACAAAGTTTTTTTTAAAAAGGAAGGGGCAAATGGAAAATGGTAGGCATGAAGAAAGAAGAGGCATGTAGGTGGGAGAAAAAAGAGGTTGGTATGGAAGGTTGATATGTTGCAAAATTTATTTCATTGTGGTCTTGTGAACTATGTATCTTGTTCTTTTTTATTTAGAGATTGTTTGCAAATGCAATTGATGTTGTTATCTTACAATTTTGTGTTGTTGAAAGTTTTGATGACAACTTGCTTCAAGTGAACTAATTATTATTTCTTACTCCTTTCCCTCTTCATCATGTTACATACCATTTTTTTGTGATTTTCTTGCTAGTCCTTTCATTTTGGTTTTGCAAAACAATGTTTTAGGTTTAAAATTTAATGTCAACTTCCCCATGTTCCTCTTCCTTTACAAAATTTGTACGTTTAAATGGTGGTGTTGTTGTCATCATGTAATTATTGGCATTGTTGTAAGCTTCATTAACGACTTGATTCAATTGAACTCCCCCCTATCATCTTGCTTTCATTACAGTCTTGTGTTGTTTTATAAAATCATAGCCACCAATGAAAAATGTGAAGTGCAATACCTTCAGTTTTTTGCAAATCATAATATCCAAGGATAATGGATAGTGGAATATTTTTATGAATGTATTGCATTATGATTTATAATTTATTACTACACACCAATATGCATCCAAGTTCATTATATGTTTCAGTAATTTTTGATTAAAATTGGACAAATTTACCATGATAAAACTACCCAACCTCTTAGTGAATAGGGATTAGTTGCTATGCACAATTGAATTCATCAATAATTAATCAAATTCATTAATACTTAAATCATTAACAATAAAATCATTAATAATAAATTCATTAATAAATAATTACGAACCTAGGTTAAGCATTCAAGAACCTTCACTAGGCTACCTAACATAAGGTAAGCATTTAAAAACCTTCGTTAGACTACCTAGTCTAAATTAGGAATGTAACCCACCTAGATGCCTAACCCACCAACCTATCTAATGCAAATGCGAAGGTTTGAACCTTTGACCTCTTATCATCTCTATGCTTAAGAAATAAATTCTTAACCATTCAACCACTATTTGAATGAATGATATATATATTTTTTTCTCATCACATATTCTTATGCACATCCTTTTTACCCTAGGTTATTCTAGGTTATTCTAGGCCATTTTACCATAAACTATGCTTGGCTATCTTACCATAAGCTATTCTTGCTTATTCTAAGCTACTATAAGGTAGGCTATTGTTGGCTATTTTAGGCCATTTCACCATTAACTATTCTTGGCTATTCTATCAAAGGTTATCATTGGTTATTATATTGTAAGCTATCATTGGCTATGTTAAGCCATTTTATCTTTGATTATTTTTTGTTATTTCATCATAAGCTATTGTTGCCTATTCTAAGCCATTTTACAATAGGTTATTTATTGGAAAATGACATATAGTAGTTTAAACCCTCTATTATAACATAGGGTTGGTTAAATAATTTAACTTAAAATAACTTTAAATGAAAATCCTGTAATAAGTTAGGATGTAACCTATGTTACTTTAAATTAAAATAATTAATAATAGTTTAGTGTATAACATAGGGTATAACCTAAGGTATAATAACTTATATGATGGTTTATAATAACCTATAATAATTTAAGATATAATTTATAATAACCTAGGGTAGCCTAAAATAATATAAGGTATAACCTATAGTAGTCTGGGGTATTTAATTAAAATAACAACATAAAAAATCTATTTATTACAGTGAATTATGTCAATTAGTAGTGAAACATGATGTTTACATAATGACCTTTTAGTGAAACAACTTTAACCAAGGTGAAATCACTAAAGTGTGGTGAACTTATTTCATTTTTAAAGTCATATAATGATTTAAGTGAATGAACTTCACCCCATTAGTGTATATAATGAATTGTTTTACATCAAGTTTGTGTAAAAAGGTTTAGAAACTTGTGTATTGTAGAAACATATAAATTCACATTAAAAAAGCGCAAATGTAAATATCAAGATATACAATGTGCCAAAATGTCATTCTATGATTGGTCCTTTTTCTATTAGACTAATCATTTATACCATTTGTAATCAGATTGGACCTCTTGTTTATGCCAATTTTAGTTGCATATGCCACTTGTAATCATATAGAATAAGTCATGGGATGCCATTTTTGGTGTAGTGATACATAACATGATTCATAAGTGTAAACACTATGGCATATAAATGATTTACACTTATGCAATTTTACACAATGTAAAACAATTATTTACATTTACATTCACAACATTGATAAGGACCTTTTAGTTATGAACCAACATCCACCAACGTACCATGCACAATGGATGGTTTGTTTGGGGGCCTTGAATGAACCAATGTACACATGTTGATATTTGATAAAAACCCCAAAATTCATCTAAATTGCTTCTAAATATTATAAATATCCCATGTTTTAACTAGATGAAGGTTTATGAATAAAAGTCTTTGAGTTCAAATCTAACATTCTTGGGTTTAATTTGATTATGATGAGGTTTCACTTGAGAAGGTGGTGAAGGTGTAGTCCAAAGTAGTGTAAGAATGGGAATCAACATTTAGACTTAAATTTTTTTTGACCTAGTGTGAACAAAATTTTATTTTAATGTTCTTGTATCACATTTGTTTTCAACAAAAATGAAGGAAGGAGAAACAAAGGAATGCTTGTCCTCTTTTTGGAAATGAAAACATTTTGTATGTTTCACTATGAGCCATCTCAAAGATGAGGTGAATTGTGTGTTTTCTATTTGTATGTTGTTTTTTAAGCAGTTTTGCTATTCTTGAGATGTTGCCAAGGATACGAATATGAAAATGAAGTTATGATATAACTTGTGTAGAAGAGGGTGGCTTTTGGATGGTGAACAATGGAACTTGGCAAAGAGGATATAAGAGAGGAGGAAACATTGACAAGGGCATTGGGGTAAAGTGATTTTTGGTTGTAAGTAGGGTGTACAAAAATGTTGTGTAATCTTGTTGATGTAAGTGCCTAGGGCATGCATGATTGCTTCTATTCTTTCTTCCACTATGCAAAAGGGTGTTAATTAGGTCATGTTGAGTTGTACTTTCACATAGCTAAAGAAATGGAGGTTGAGAGCTTGATGCAAACATGAGGAGGTTAGAGCTTAAACAAAAGGGTATGTTGGTTGGAATGAAAAGTTTGTAGCAAGGTACTTTGTTGGGCTAAATTTGGGAATTTGAATATTTATTTAGTTATCATGTAAGAAACCTCTTTTGTGGTACCTTGAATGATTATGCATAATTGTAATTATGAAATTTTTTGAGATAAGGAATTTTGGGTGCATTAGTGGGAATTGGGAGAATCCATAGTGAGTCGAACTATTTGGGTGGTGGTCAAGCAGTGCATTTTGTTTAAGTAAAAATATCTTAAAAAATTGAAGATCCATGACCTAGAGAAGACAAAATGCAAAAAAAACAAATGCATTTCATCTAGACTTTGGGCTGGGAACTCTAATGACCACTTGAATATTGAGAGAGCTGAACCCTAGTTACAACCTCCATACTTTGCATGTTTGAAAGAGAGAACTAGCCTAGTGACTATTCAAAAGATTTATGTTGAAATTTTTATCCAGATTGATCAAGGGAGTATGTTAAAAAAAGCGCAATCTTTGGTGGATGTTGTCCCAATATTTGGAAATCAAAATGTTTGGTGACTCATGTTGTGCTTTGTCACTCACTTTCTTTAATTTTGGGGTTACAAAGGTCCCAGTGTGGGTCGGTGGGTGGCTAGGTGTTGGTTCACCCGGCCCTTTGGGTGGGGGATATTCTTGTCCCTAGTAACTAACCTATATGTAGTGACCTAGTAACCATCCACGTGCTTAATAACTACCATGGTTATTGTCACCGAGGTTATACAAGGAAGAATAAAGTGAATGTACACTCAATTTTGAGTGTGAATAGAGAGCAATATTTTCATCCAAAGTTCAAGTGATTGAATGATTTTTGGGTATGATTTCTATTTGTAGGAAATTAATTTTTTTTTTAAAAACATTTTTGGCCATGCTAATGTAACTAGGTTGACTAGTTTCCACCACAAAAGAGAACCTAAAATCTCATAACATATGAAATCTATTATCCACTCTCCATCTACTTACATATTCACAATATTTAGGCTCACTTTAGACTAGGAGTTAGGGCTGAAAAAACTCGGGGCCAATTTGAGCATTTTTTTGGCTTGTTGTTTGGCCCCCAAGTTACTAATAAATGTTAGAACATTGATGTTAGGATATTAAAAATTGCTCGAACTTTGACCCCAAGGGTTGCAAATTGGCTGCCCAAATTCGTTGGTATCCTTCTTTTTAGCCTTGGGGCCAATACAAGGCCATTAAAGTTTAGCATTTATTTAGTAACTTGGGGCAGATTGAAAAGATTTTTTTCTATTTCAGCCTTGATTGACTCCTAGTGTAAAGCCCTTGGGGGCTGATTTCAACTCTTGCTCCAATAGGAATACTTGATTTGAGTTGAACCTTGGTCTTGACTCCTTGTGTAAAGTGGGCCTTATTATTGTCCTAACTAGTGTATTGACTCTATGTTGCATGGCTTTTTACTATGGAGAATTTGAGAATTGTCAGCTCACGTACCTAAAATGGGTCCATTTAGTACAACACGGATATAAGATTGCTCACGAAAATAGACCCACTTGGTGGACCACCATTGATCCTACCTAGGGAAGACTTAGTACGTACTATAATAATAAGACGCCCAAAACCTGTTTTAAGTAGTTCACATTGTGAAAAGAACTTCTAAAGTGGGAAAACAACACCACATGTGCTAGCCACAAAAGTGATGCTTGCAAGGCACCCTCCAAAGGCCATCAAAAGCAATGCAAGCATCCAAAGGCACATGAATGAACTGGGTCAAGCAAAGTGAGACCATGTGCAAAAGAAATCAATTCTAATAAGCAAAGTAAAGGAAAAAAATTTGACAATAATAATAATAATTAATAGGTACCGTCAATTCTAAGAAGCAAAGTGAAAAAAATAAAATAAAAAATAATAATGAGTGTGTGCATATCCTTTGCCCAAAAGCTCTACTCTTGTATCTTATATGGCTAGTCTGATACGAAAGATCACAGAATTGCTTACTTTATCATTGTCCTAAGTTTGATCACATTGCTTTTTGACGGGCTACCCCATCACCGAAACAAAATTTGTTTAGGAAAAGAGCCTGAGTAGGCCAAGAGAACAGGTCTAAAATCACAGCTCAGGTCCTTTTCCTATGTAAAGCAGAGCTGGGATTTTTTCACTTTTTAGAAATAGTGACAAGCTGGCTGGTACCTTCGGCTAGTCAGAAGATCCCAGTAAAGCCTACCTTCCCGAGCTGAAGATCCCCTTTGCGGAAAACAGGTTTCTTCAGGCAGGTAAGGCAGCTGAAAATACAGAGGAAAGTTCAGGCTGTGCTTTACGAACTTTGGATGCTTTGGTCTAATGCTTTGGATTTTTTTTCAAATATTTAAAATTTTAATGTTGAGAGGGGAGGGTTGGGGGGGGGGGAGTCAAGTAGGGATAGTTTACAAAGCTAAAAGTTGTAGTTGTGTCTATTAACAAAAGTTTTAATAACATCGAGTTCTCTTGAGTGCATGAGGGGGAGAGAGTACATGCACCTAGCTGAAATTTTACTTCATTGAAATTAAGGGAGGTTTGTTGCGTTTAGGTTTAGGGTTTGTTTCAACCCAAAAAAAAAAAAAAAAAAAAAAAAAAAAAAAAAAAAAAAGAAAAAAAGTATGAGAGGAAGCAACTAGGTGCCAGTTAATTGAACAAACAAAAAAAAAAAGGTTGTCTTTGTGTCTCTTAACACACCAATTTTTTTAAATTTTTACATCAACTTAAAATTTTACATCAACCCATAAACCCTAAAACCTTCTATTTTAATGAGGTTCCATAGTTTTTTTTTTTGTTTTTTTTGTGATGGGCCAATCAAAATGGCTTAAAGCCCCCCCCAAATTGAACTCGAGAGGCACCCCATCTCCTTAATGCAAAGTACAAATAAGTAACCCATACATAACTTTTAAAGTACTTGTTCAGGGATCGATTCCTGGTTCCAATCAAGTTGGCCACTACCATAATTGACAAGTTGGCAATGATCATGCATTCTCATTGGTCGGATATTGCAATAATTTCCCCAAAGGTCATCAT
>Ga0209208_10003301_pt1 | contig 23142 bp, 19 predicted proteins | sample S1TSphfallax_3_FD_187694 | JGI IMG/M metagenome (GOLD analysis project Ga0209208, IMG submission 187694) | Host-associated microbial communities from peat moss isolated from Minnesota, USA - S1T2_Fd - Sphagnum fallax MG (SPAdes) (version 2) | ecosystem: Host-associated > Plants > Peat moss >...
GGGGGGGGGGGGGGGGGGGGGGTGCACATGTGCTTGTCTTTAGAAGGCAAAAGAAGAGAGACAAATTGGTAAATATGCAGGTGGGTATTAACATATAAATAAAGAAATAAATATATATACTTGTATATACTTGCAGAGGGCATTGAAGGCAAAGGCAGAAGAAGATGAAGAAGAAGAACAAAGAGGGAGGTGCAAATGATTCCCACTCTCACCACTCATACTAACTCATTAATTTATTCCAAATACCACTAACACTCATGTTCCCTCCCACAACATCTCATCTCATCGCATCTGCATCTGCATCTCATCTGGGTGTTGTTGTTGTTGTTGCTGCTGCTTCTTAAGATTCACTATGGTGATGCAGTAGTGGTGCAGATGATGGTGATGATGATGGTGGTGCTGCTGCTGTTGCTAGTAGGCATGGTAGCGATGTGAGGGACGCCTGGTTGGGAATTGAGAGTGAGTGAGTGAGTGAGTGAGTGAATGGGTTTTGTTTGTTGGGTTTGAGAGGTGGGTGTTGTGTTGTGGGTGTTTGTGATTTTAGTAGTGGTAGTAAGTAGTAGTAGGGTAGGTTTGTGTGTGTTTGTGGGTGGGTGGGTGGGTCGGGAAGAAGAGAGGAATGGAGGATGAGGAAGCCGGGCCGCTGCTGGAGCATGGGGCTGGGGTCGTCGGCCTCAGAAGACAGGAGGAAGGGTTGTTCTCGGCTTCCTTGGAATTGGCGCACGGCGTGGTGATCATGAATGTGGAGCGATTTGAACACCCAACGACGACGACTTCCAGTAAGGGGGCGGAAGAGCGTGCGGATGATTCGGATCTGTTCAAAGCGGAGAGTAGTAGCGACGGAGAACAGCAAACAGAAGAAGAAGAAGAAGAAGAAGAAGTGGTAGAGGAGGAAGAAGAAGAGGGAGGAGAACGAGAAGAAGTAGCTAGTGGTGGTGGCGGCGTTGTGGGTCCCGGGAATTTGCCCGGAGATGATGATGATCAAGGTTTGGATTATTTAGGGTTAAGGGCCGCGGGAGTGGAAGAGGAGGAGGAGGAGGAGGAAGAAGAAGAAGAAGAAGAAGAAGAAGAAGAGGAGGAGGATGAACAAGAGGAGGAGGAAGAGGATGAGAGGGTGCATGTTTTTGAGGACGTGCAAACGGGACATAGAGGTGACAGTGTGTCGTTTGTGTCTGGGTCGGGTTGTTCTGAGAATCAGGGCGAAGCTCAACAGCGATACGGTGGTGGTGATGATGCTTGTGGATTAGGGTGTGGGACGGGAGGTTTCGAGTATGGTGAATATAGTGGCACAGGGGAATTGATCCCCAATGCAGCGGGTGGGCAGGAGGCGCAGGAGCGATTGGGGAGAGTAGGTGTCCACCAAGAGCATTACCAGGAACTGGAGGATGATGCTCCTGCTTTCAACGTCCATGGGCCTTATGCTCGTGGTGGCGGTGGCCAGAAGGCAGGTGATGATGTCCCATCCATGGGTTGTTCTATAGCTCCGAAGATGCCACCATCAATTTTCAATGAGGATGCCCATGGTAAAGAGGAGGAGAGGAGTCCAGTAGGAGATGGAGGCGCAATAGGGTTTGTATCCTTGTCGCATGGGCAAGCAGATGGGGCAGTGGGCAAGGGGGGAGAAGAAGAAGATAGTGAGGAGGTACCGGATCCCTGTGCTGTAGATGGTGACAATGTTGGGGATGGATTGGCTGCCACACCCAAGCTGCTGAAATCACAGCCAAGTCCTTTGAGAAATTTCAACAAGATCCAAGGCTTTGATGATGAAAGAATTCTTGAAAGTTGTGGAGATGCAGAGGACGGAAACAATCAGATTTGGAGCTTAAGTGAAGAGCCTGTTGGAGAAGCTCCGAGTTGTACAGTAGCAGGTAGGAATCATCTATGAGAAATATATAACTCTTGTGAGATGTTGTAGCATTGGCGGGTTGTGCATTGACAGGAAAGCAAGCCTTGAGCTTCATTTATGTTTCAGGAAGGTAAAAGTGGAGACATGACATTGAAGGAGGTAGAGTCATTCAATTCATACATCCCTGCACTGAAGAGAGCTTTACATCATTGCAGCATTTCCTACAAAGTTCAGGCATCCTTGTCCCAAACTGGCTTTTGAGCTACACTTTCATTGCATTGACAGTGTAGTAAACCCTTTCTGTGAGTTCTGCTAGATGTTTGCTTTGTGTGTGCTTCCCCAGATGCAGGGAGGATGATGGAAGATAGTCAGAAGCTGTTGGAGGATAAAGGTACTCCTTCATCAACAACAACAACAACAACAACACGGGGAAAGGGTGGGCGAGTGTCACGAGAGCTGGGAGCACTCTTGGATGCACATGTGGGGAGGCCTGGACGAGCCAGAAAGCAATCTGGTAGCAAAGATTTTAGTTTCCATGGGGAGGGAAGCACAAGTGATGCTGCTGATGACGGAAACTTGGCAGAAGGCTTCAGATTCCAGAATGAAACTGGGAGGATTCGTGTGACTCGAAGTAGGGCCACAGTAATGTTTCGTCACAGTCAAGGCACTGATCCAGAGCCAGCATGTCCCAAAGGTGTGGTGGATGTTCCAGGTAAGACTCTTCAAGGAAGTCTGTTCTGGATGCAACTGTTTTCAGAGTAAGGTCATTTCTGGTAACTGAAGACATGATACAGGATAACTGGGGCATGTCAGGAGTTGCTATTTAGTTTTCTTCCCGAGGATTTTGTTCTTGGCTTTTGTTCCATATATGTTTGTTTTGTGGATTCTTATTTTGGACTATTACAGGGAAGAAGACAGGGAAGCGGAGCATGGGCAGAGGGGGCAGGCAAGGATGGGGCAACATTGTCACCATCCATGCTGCAGACGATGGAGACATTCCTGTTCTTGCAATGAATGGAGGGCTAGAGGGTCCTCATGTTGATTCAATATTAGATCCCATGACTGAAGCTCAGGGTTCAGTAGAAGGGCATGCAGTAAAGAAGAAAGCACAAGGAATTGTCAAGGTAAAGAAGAAGGGTCGCCTTCAGCAGAAAGCTCCAGCCAGTACAGAAGGGGAGGTGAGTGAGCCAGGAGCACCAAGTACAGTCCAGAAAAGAAAAGTTCAGCGGCGAGGGAAGAATCAGAGGGGGAATGCTGATGGAAAGGGAACTCTGAACAGGAATGAAATTGATCAGAGTGTCAGCCCAAGTTTTCCGACATTAATGGAGGAGACTGGGGGGAAGTCAAGTTGGGAAGGTGGTTTGAAGCCCTTGGAAGTGGAGAAACTTCTGGAAAGCAGCTCAACTGGCAATAGACAAAATACAGGGCAAGTTTGTAAGGATATGGCACATGAAGCTGAGCCACTGGACAACATCCAGTTCTTGCAAATATCTCATTTGAAGGATGTTCATAGCAGTGGACAGAGGAATAAGCAGCCCAAGACTGATGGGCAGTTTAAAGAAACAACATTGGATGGCAAGGTTGTCAAATTCATTGGTGCAAGTGGTATGAATGGGACAGCTTTGTCTGCAGAGGAACAAGGATTTGGTGAAGAAAGGGATCTCAAAGTGAAGAGATTGGATGACTTAGGCTGGCATGATGATGCAGATCTCAATGAGGAAGGGGAAGAGAAGAACTCTGCTGTAATCATGGATAGGGTTCCCTGTCTCTCTAGAGTATTGAAAGAGGCTTGTGATGAGCTGAAGGAAGAGAGAAATCATAACTTATCAGCTCGGATGGCAGGAAATAAGACAGAAGCAGGCAATGATAAACTAGGATTAAGTACTTGTGGAGATGGAAGCTTGTTACAGGAATTAGGTCAGCCTCCTTCTGCAGATGCAGGAAATGAAGGGGAAGAGGAACCTGTTGATGTTGTGAAGGCAGCACTGGCCAATGTCCAAGTGAATTCTGTTCATATGGTTGAGGCTGTGGTTAAGCCTGTTAAAACAATTGAGTCTGGAGAGAAGGAGGAAGGGGGAGTTGGAGAGACTACTGAGGACATTGCAAAAGAAGAGTACAGCAACCAGAGGGGGAAATCGTGTGGAGTGTCTGGGGAGGATGCTGATTCTGTGACTTCCTGGGATCCTACAATGCACAAGTCATTTGGAAATGGAGATGGAAGCATGAAAGACATTACGGGTAAAGTTACAGGTGCAAATGCATTGCAATTCACCACCCTAATTTTCTTGGTTATTCTCTTGCAGATAGTTGCATTTGCCTTTTCATGTGCTCTATTTATCCAGGCTAATGCTTGTCCAGTTTCTCTTTGTCAGAAGGTTTGCAAATAATCTGATTTCTCTGACTTTGTGTATCTAGACAAAGACTCCATCAGTGACAGCTTTATGGCTTCTCTTGCAATTTTTTTTGGGTTAAGTAATATCTGTAGATTCAATACCCATTGGTTTTTTTAGAACATTGTCAATTTGACAAGTGTTCTAAGCTAGAAATGTGTAGGTAAAATAACATGGTACATGTGTATTTATTTCTATATTTCTGATTCTGCCAAAATTTGGGGTAGTCAGTAGTCAGTCATATATGATATTTTTGTCATCTGATCCTGGTTTACTCAATTGTGAGTATGGAGATTTCTTGATACTCACTAGTATTATTTACAGGTTCTTTAAAGGCTTTGTTTCTTGAAATGGTTTGTCATGGCTCAAATGACAAGCCTTGGCATGGAATCTTTCAGCCCTTCTCGCTACTGGGTCAGCAACTCCAGGCTCTCCTCGTCTCATTGATAGTCCTTTTGAGAGATTGATGGATGTAGCAAGCCTGTTAACCCTTATCGTGGAGAGATCCAGTAGTACTGGATTTTTGCTTAGTTGAAATCAAGTTCATGGCTACAGAGTCTATGCCATGCTATGCTGTAGGATTTATGATTTCTTCGGGTGTGGGCCTTTTTCACTACCTGGCATTTTTCATATGAAAAGTGTCAGATGTGTGGCTTGCTGGAATTCAAATGTTCTATGCTTGCCCTGTGCTTCTTTACTACTTCACTCTGACATTGTGTGTGGAGCCACTTGGACGCAGCTGCTCATCTTTGGGTTCAAAAGATCAGGCCTTCCCATGTTATTTATGCATCCAGTCAGAGGTGACTGGATAACCCAAATCCCATCCAAACTCTGAAGCTAATCAGCTTGGTAAAAAGTACTGGGGTGGGTCAGCTATGAAGCCTTGTGCTGCCACCAATAGAGCCCACCTTTTGAAAAGAAGCCAGTAGCTATCGGAGTAAACTATATGTAGCACCTTTATCAAAATACTACAGAGTAGCAAAGATTTTCTCTGTCACTAGCTCCAGGTGTCATCGATTGTGTTGTTGTTGTTGTTGTTATTGTTGTTATTGTTTTGTAACATGGTCTTGAGAACACCCACAGAGCAATGATTTCTGGTGTTCCAGATGCTGGAGGCACCAAGGTACAGTATGAACAAGTTGGGGCTGCCTCAGAGACCAAGTTGCCTATGAGAAACAGAAAGCAAAAGTTGAGACAAGCAGCTGAGCCTCAGGATGATGTATGCAGTGCTGGAAAAGCCAAAAAATCAGAAGCCAGACACCGGCGGACATCACATAGCAAAAACCACAAGGCAGCTGTGGGAAAACATGTGGTTGAAAAGGAGAGCCCAGCAGAGGACAAGGCACCTCTGAAGGCCTCTGAAGGCCATCTCATGTCCCATGAGATAGCTAAAACTACCGATGATCTGGCACCAACAGGGAAGGCAAGTTGCAAGCAATGGAACTGGGCTTCACAGGTTGTGGACGAAGATGAGCATGGTAGGTGTGCATAATGTGATGTGTAAGGTTTGGGTGCAAGGGTGGATAGAAAGCTGGCTCCAAAAGTTGACTGAAGTAGATGGATTGTCTACAGGTAGTCTGCAGATCCGCAAATGTAATACCCCAGTGGCCAAACCTCTTGCTGCAGCAAGGAAACGGGAGATGGCTGTAGAGGCTCCTGTTCCGGGCAAGCAAGGAGGTCACAACTCAGGTAAGCATTGCTGGTGGGAGGGAAGATGTTTGGCCTCTAAGATTAAGAATGGGTATATGCCCACAGGTGCAGATGTTCAGAAGATTTGGGGAATGTAGAAAACATGGGAGGAGAGGACAGGGATGCTGAAGAATAGATTGGGCCTTCGGCCCCACTTTTACTTGTGGTACAGATCAGATTGAAAAGTTGAACATGGGATGATGTGAGTCTATTGACTATAATGTGATATTATGCAAGTGTACTGGTGCAAATGACTACTGGAAATTCAACAATGGTTCATAAGAACAAGTGTCTACTAATGGAAAACTAGTTGCGAGGAGCAAGGAGCCAAAGGAAATGAAAGTTGCTTAGAGATATTAATTCTCTTATCTGGATTTTGGATGTTGCCTGGTGAAGGATCTTACACCTGGCTTGTTCAGTCTGAAGCTCATCTTTGTTGTCCCAGAGTTTTGACCTATGACATCAGTTGTGATTTGACAGTTATCTATGTTTGTTCCAGGTGGAACTAACAAAAGTAGGCGTAAAGAACGACCAGAGGCTACAGTGACAAAGAATTATACTGAGGGTGGGAACTGCACAGGAGACAAAGCACTGTCTTTTGAGAAAGGTGGGCTGTTAACCGCAATAATGTGTGCAATGTAATATTCTTTCTCTTCCTTTCTGCTGAATGCTAGTATGCCTAAGGTGATGTATTGGCATCAGATCTTGCACAAGGAGAAGGGGAGGGCTCAACACATTTAGCTGAAAATGCTCAGAGCACACCAGTCAAGCAAGTGAAGGAAGAGATTGGAAGGGCTTGTGCTGATAGTTTTGGCTCTTTGAAGGCAGGGAGCAGTGCTGGTCAGTGATTCCATCTCACTTTTTCCCACTGTGCCTTGTCTACCTTCATGAGGCCACTTAATTTAGGGAGTGTTTAGTTGGGTGGTTATCTGGTTACCTATTTGATGATGATCAAGACAAATGAAGTTGAATTGATACCTGCATCAGTTATAGCCAACTTGAGCATGGTGATGAGAATGGTACCATAATTGACAGGTGCAGTGGGAGACCTGGCAAGAGACACAGAGAGTGTTGCACTAAGAGAAGAGGTGTCGAGTGGAGTCACTGAGGGGGTTACAAACACAACAAGGGATAAGGTGGATGATAGCGCTGCCACTACCCCAAGAGCGAGCTGGGTACTATGTGATAATTGTCAAAAATGGCGATGCATCCCAGTTGATCTCGCTGATGAGATTGATGTCACAAATCGCTTCTGGTATGTTTTATTGGTTTTCTGATGCAGCTCAAGGAGTGATTTGTGCTATTTGAGAATCATCAAGAATAGGCAGCATACAGTCAGTGTGTCTTCAGTGCAAACTGTAGAGCATACTGGGTGATTGAAGGAATGACTTCCTGAACAGTAAATGGGCAATGTGAGCTTGATTTCAAGGATGTCCCATTGCAAGTGAAAGATTCCAAAACCTGCTCAGATCATGAGGGGTTTTCATTCTGATGTCACTGTCTGTGGAGTTTGCAAGCTACTGGCCAGAAAATGCTCATGTATACCAGTTTGCAAGATTCAAGTCAAATGGTTGGTGTGCTCTTGCCACATGACTGCAGGTCTTGTAGTGATAACCCCAACAAAGAGTTTGCGGATTGCTCCATACCTCAAGAAAAAAGTGATGCGGAGATAAATAGGGAGCTGGAGATTTCAGAGAATTCATTGTGTGATGAAGAGGATGACACTGATGCCACTGGTGACAAGCCAATGGAAGATTGTATCCAAGGTCGGTGGATATATCCAGCATTTTTGACTTTCACAACATTCTTAACAGAGAAAAGGTTTGGTCTTTTAAGCATTCAATTGTGCATAAAAAATCTTGTGTTTGCAAATGTGTAGAGAATCGCCCAGCGGTTTGGACCCTGATTCCTCACAATATATTCAACCATCGGAGCCGGAAACATCAGGATCCTGATGAGGTAAGCTTGCACCTTATACTTGCACCAGCTGTTGCTCCTTATCAGAGTATTGGGAGAACAAGAAGTTATGGTTGGATCCTACTATTTTTCACTGTATCTGATGGAGTGACTGTATATTTCAAGTGGACAACAGGCAATGGTTTGTCAATGTAAAACGCCAACTGATGGGGAGGTGGCATGTGGTGAAAACTGCTTGAATCGAATGCTCAGCATTGAGTGCTTGTCACAGCAATGCCCGTGTGGAACAAAGTGCTCCAACCAGCAGGTGTGAGAACACGGGGTGTCCATGATCTAGTCAAGCATGTTGTTGTGTTCTAGTATTGCATGAATGCACTTCAAAAGCTATTGTCACAGTTGCTAAGAAATCATGAACTAAAGCATGTAGCAGTGGCCTGTGCTACATCATGACATGATTCTGACAAATATATGTGTATTGTATGTTGGACCCATTTTCAACAGCAAACTTATCTCTATTTACTTTAGGAGTGGATGCTTGTTCAACTTAAAAATTAAGAGTTTGTTGAAATGGTGAAGATGGGTATTATTAAAGAGTGGTGTTTCTCAACAGTTTCAAAGGGGAGCATACATACAAGTTCAAAGGTTTCGATGTGGAAAGAAGGGATTTGGACTTAAGGTGATGGAAGATGTATGCAAGGATTCTTTCATCATCGAATATGTTGGAGAGGTGTGTGTGCACTAGCTTTTCTTCCATCTTCTACTGTGCTTGTGCTTATAGTTTTAGCTCGAAGAGTTGTTTGGTGGCTACCAAATCGGCTGAAGTAAATTCTGATGATGAACTTCCTGCAGGTATTGAATATACCAGCCTATGAGGCACGGCAGAAGGAGTATGCAGTGAAGGGTCAAAAACACTTTTATTTCATGAGTTTGAGCAGCACTGAGGTGGTTTTCTTCATATTCCTTCTGTGGTCTAATTGTATCTAGCTTGGTCTTGCTGTAGTGCCAGTAACCTGTCTGAGATGTTCTCTTAAAGCAGTTGACAGTCAACACCCTTCTTAGCTTCACTGAAATCCAGACCTCGTACTTGCATTTCTTTTGGTTCAGTTGGAACATGACACATTGGACACCTTCCAAGTAATTTTGTGGAGTTTACTGTACAATCTTGTTGACATTTTATATTTCCTGCAACTGAAATCAAGCAGTTGATGTTCTTCTCCAGGTGATTGATGCATGCAGCAAAGGCAATTTAGGACGTTTCATTAACCACAGCTGTGAACCCAACTGCCGCACAGAAAAGGTTGCCAAACTCCCCAATACTCCTTTGCCCCAGTAGTCCTTTGCTGCTTATCTGCAAAGGATGGAGTCCTAATTTGGTTTCGGTAGATGGATTAAGTTACCGCAGCTTGGCACGGAAACCCTTTCAAGGATAACCATGTACTCCTTTGATATGTTGAAAAATTTCTATTGGTCCTTTTACTCTTGATCATCTTTCATTTTCTGGTCTGACAAGCTTCTCTGCTTCCTGTGGACATTGTTGACACATGGAATCCTTCTTCCTTAGCTTGGTTTCTTGGGCCATAGTGGTGTTCATTGCTAGGATAGCTATAGATCCAGTAGGATCAACTTTTAAGACTTTGACAGAAGTCTAAGAATTCCACTGTTTTGATTTTGCTTCGGGAGTTCCACTGAAAATGGTCATTGGGCTGCTTTCTTTGAGTTGCATCTCAAATTTACAACTAATAGGACTGTTTAGCTTCTCATGTGTGAGTAGTGTATGTAACAGTGGACGGTTGACGGGGAAGTGTGCATTGGCCTGTTTGCAAATCGGGATCTCATAGAGGTACTTCACGTTTGCTTGTCCTGGTTCACTCTGTCGATATATGACATCTCCAACATAAAAAGTTGCAAGTTTGGCTGTACAGTTCAGTTGCTTTGTTAGTTGACTAAGACCTTGGGAAAGATAATTTGTAATTGGCTGAGAATTGTTGAATCAAAAGTTTCCTGCCACTGAGACACTCATTGATTGAAGCTCATCAGTATGTAAATGGGTTGGTGTGCTTAATACATTCTATTACTTCTTGTCATGCTGTTTTGGTTTTGCTGGAACTGACAGAAAAGTTACAATCAAAGTCTTGTGGAGTTCTTATCTGCAATCTTGTAGATCTGTTATAGCTTTTCTTTTGGTTTATAAGGTACACAGTTCACATTGAAAAGCTCATAAGATTTGGTGGAGTGTTTGATTCCAGGGAGAAGAGATTACCTTCAACTACAATTATGAACGTGTTGGTGGTGCTGTTGCCAAGAAGTGTGAGTGTGGTTCAGCCAATTGTCGGGGGTTCATTGGTGGTGACCCAGATACCCCACGCATTGTTGTGGAGTATGAATCTGATGAGGATGAAGATCTGGAGCCCATCATGCTTCAAGCAGATGACATTGAGGAACATGATTATTCCCTTGACGGGTCAAAAGTAGGACAGTTAAGAAAAGCACAGATGGCTTCAGATGGTGATGCCGAAGATCTGAAGGTTTTGAAGACCCAAGGTTTAAAACGGAAGGCTTTCCCTGCAGGGGCTAAAGAAGGGAAGGCTAGTGTAAAGCGTGTGAAAACAACATCAGTGCCCAAAAGGTCTGGTGCAAAAACAGCACAATCAAAGGGTCTGACTATCAATGTCAGCAGTAATATACGGGCAAATGGGGCTCATGCAGTTGTTCGTAATATGCACTATAGTGAAGGTAACATCCTTGTGCTTACTATATTTCTTGCTCATTCCCTTTGTCAGCATGCATCAATTTCAGCTCTCCTCAACAGTGGTTCTGACACCAGCAGAGTTATACAGGTAGATAGAGAAGCTATACTGACAAGTTGTTAGAACTGGCAACATTCTGTATTTAGAATTATGCTGTATCATCTGCTAAAGTTTCCAGGAGAGGTAGGGTCATATTTACATGGGCTGCATTGTCCTCCTTGTCTGCTGCAGTGGAAGAGAAGCTTGGAGAAATGTCAGATAGTCGTGGAGGGCTTCGAAACAGGAGGGTAAGTCAGCTTTGCTCTCCATCCCCTCCATCTGACTCACTTGCTTCTATGTTTGTGTCCATCTGCCAGATGGCATGTTTGATTGTTGTTACCCTGTGATGGAAGGTGCCAAGCAAAACTGATTACCTCTTTAACTGACAGAAGAGAATACCTTGTTCTAGTGGGAAGCACCTTATGACTGATGCTTGGAATGATGATGTATGCAGGATGCTGCAAAGCAGTATCTAAAGCTTTTGGTACTTACAGCCACCTCAGGAGACTCTGTTAATGGGACTGCTGCATGCAGGTTTGTTATGCACAGATGATTTTCCTATAATGTGATAACTACTTTATGATTTGCTATAACTGTGATTGCTTTGGAATCAGGTGTGTAAGGGTTGGTATTTACCAAAATGTGGGGGTTGGACTTGGGTGCAGTATGCGTGACTTGTCTCTTCTTCTTGAAGGGCTTCTGCAGACCAACAAGGGGGCAGTGCTGAAAGATATCATGAACAAAAATGGTGAGCATAATTTTCAGAGTCAGCCCCTCTATGGTACTTTGCGTATTTCAATGGGAACATAGACACATACAAGGTCAGATAAGAAGGAGACTTTGCATTCACCTTGCTGGGCATGTGGTGTTGTTATGACCATGGTGGTGGGGTGTGTTTGTCATATACAATGTACAAGACAGATTAGTTGACCAGGCACTTGGGGGTTTGTGTTTCAGGTACAGGATTAGGATGTAGTGTGTCTGTTTTCTAATTTGTTGAACTGATTTGATTGACTCCAGGTTTACAGATTTTTCACAATCTAATCAAGCAGTTTCGTAGGCAATGGGAAAAGATACCCATTCTTCGGAAGCTCCTGAAGGTCGTTGCTCCCTTATGGAACTATTTGTTTGATTGCAGTACATTTGTTGTTGTTTGGGCATTTGATATGGAAGAGATTGCTGTGAGAATGTGGTAGTAGGAAGAGGACAGGAAGAGGGATGTGAAATCAGTAGGGTATATGGAAAATGTTGTTGGAATTTGTTTTCTGATTGTGGTGGCCTGGGGGTACCCTATCTATATGCTTCTGTGGCAGGTGCTGGAGCATTTGGCAATACACAAGGTTCTGACAGTGGAGCATATTTATGCAAATCCACCTCGTGATGGCATTGAAAGGTTATTTTCTCCACCAAATCTTGCAACTGGATCTGTAGACCTTGAAATTATGAACCTCTTGTGTAGGACATCAAAACCAGTTTACTGGGTCTAGTTCGTAGTTACTATACTCCAATTGTTCAAAGAAATAACTGGTGGTGGTCAGATGTTTGAGTCTGTGTGAACCAGTCCTTGATCTGTATGTTTTTCTGAACTGACTTTGCTATGCTTCAGGAGTCTTGTGTGGTAAATACTACTTTGTAGGTAGCCTAGAATAGTTGAAACTGTCAGTTGATTTCTAGCTGTTTTATTGTCTCATTCAGCTTCAGCCGTCAGACCTCTCTGCTACAGTTGTTTGTTAGTTTTTCTTTGAAACTAAGAGGTAATGGTCTTCAAACAAAGCAAAAAGGATTAAACCCAAGCAGATTTTGTGACTAGCTTTGTTGGGACTGAGGACTGGGTCCCCCTTTGTTTCTTCACCACAGCATATGTTCCTTTGCAATGGTGTCTCATTTGGCTTAACCTTGGTGTTGGGCTTACAGCTTCTCGGACTCACTTTATGAGCTTTCAAAGCACAAAAATGCAGAGGTAAGCTCAAATCTTTCAGATTTAACCTGAAATTTAGAAGATCTATCAGAATGGGTATGGTCCTGGTCAATCATATGTATAAATGGGTTGGTGGGTCTGGTCAAGAGGCATCTGTTGGTGGTAAGGTTCCAATCTCTCTGGAAAATGATCTTTGGTAGGGTGTCTGTTGTTCCCTTGCTTCCTGATCACAATTGAGTAAGGAAGGAAAGGGTCACCAGAGGGATGGGTCCTAGGATGTTACTAGTATGGTGGCTTTTGGTGAAAACACACTCCATATATTGCTATTTGTTTTTTTGGAGAGACAGCCAAGTGATGTTGTATTTGGGCTAAGCAGATGTGACCTATTACATGTTGCAGAAGCACCTGCGTCTTATTCTGTCAATTGTTCACTCAGAACTCCCCACTCAGGAGTGTTAATAGTTTCAGCAATTCGCTTATTTCTAGGTCCTTTTCTGTACAGTGACATAGAGAGACTTAACTGCACTTTGTAGTCTGATGTGATCATTGATGCTGAATGACTTGCAAATCAGGTGCATACCATGGCTCGGAAATTTCGAAGAAATTATGTCCCTCCTCGACCGCAGTGTATGGATCTACAAAATGGGAATGGTTACAGGCATTCATTGTCGCCTATACACTCACAGCCTTCTGATCAGTCCAAAAGAGCAAGGGAACAACAACATATGCCATCACCCAGTAATGTTCAATCTGACAGATCAATCCGCAGATCAGGCCAGCAGCAACCATCGTCATTACTGGCCATTGAACATGGTCTGGAATCAGGACTGAAGCCTCCTCCTTTTGTTGAATCTTTCACTTGCAAGACACCACAAGTTCAGGAAGCAAAGCAGGAGGATCTACCTTCTCAGCAAGATCCCATATCTGAAGCAATCAATGACAGCCAACCAGTTCAACCTGTGACCACCAAGCGCAAGAGGCCTAGTCGCTGGGACACACCAAAGAGCACTAATGGACCTGAGACAGGAGCAGTCACTATTGACCCAGCAACAGCTGCTATCCTTTCAACTAGTGGAGCTGCTGATCTAGTGTGCCAGGCCCCACCCTCTTCATCATCTGGCTGTGACCAGCAGGTGACATCATTGGAGGTTTCAAATTTCAAGTCACAAGGCCAGGTAACTAAATTGCCTGTGTCTGATAGTGAATCTGGATGTCCCCAGCACGAAGCATCACCTGGCCACCTGGGTTGCTCTCAGGAACAGGACAGTAAAACATTAGCTTCAGCAGGATCCTTGCAAACTGCATGGAGTTCCTCAGAAGCATCTACTCCAACAACCTCTGCCCTCACAACAAAATGCTCACTAGTTGAAGCGCCAGCAGGTACACCAAGACCACCTCCAGGGCCCCCTCCACCAGGTCAGCCCTCAGTCCATGCAAGTGTCTCACCATTGAGCCAAGCTACAGTGGGGAATTCTTCAGCACACCAACAGATGGTGATTGTGCCTGGACAATCTGCTATGCCTGCTCAGATATTTATGGGAGTGCCAGGGCAGATGCCTGTAGTGACACATCTGCCTCCTGGACCTGTACACATGGGCATGCAGGTGATTCAGCTGGGGAATGGCATGGCCGTGGTGACACATGCCCCCAACCTGTTTGCAAGTCAACCTCCAGCAACTCTGGTTCCTGCACCAAGTGGAGCACCTCCTAGACCAACTTCTATACATGCAGGGATCCCACAGATGTCCTTGGCTAGGGCCCCTCCCTTGCCTTTTGGCTTCCCACCAGGTCCTCCTTCACAAGGAGTTCCTCAACCAGTCCCCATAGTGCCTGCTGCATCATATGTACCTTGGCAGATGCAGCCAAGTGGGCAAGCTCCATTTGCAGGTCAGTCGTCTTTGATGATTAGTGGTCAGCCGAGACCACCTGCTCCTTCGTGGCCCAAAAGTTGGTCATCCCAGCAGACAGAATCTTGGGGCCATGGATCAGCACCAGGTAGAGAATCAGGAAGAGAAGCTAGCAGAGCATCTGAGGGCCAAAGTGGTTCTTCATGCAGCAAAGTAGTGCACTCTGAGTCACAGGGCCTTGAGTTGGAGCCTGAGCCACCTGTACCTGGGTTATCTCCTGTCAGAGGATCTAGAGGTCTGGATTCGCAAAGGAATGTTCAGAGAGGTGGGGTATTGGCAGGACCATCACAAGGTGCAAATTGTAGTGGAGAAAGTAAGCAACCTGATACTGCACAGTATAGGACTGTTGGTCCTACTACAAAAAAGGAGGACACAGCAAAGAGCTTATTCAACTCAAGCACAGGAGCTTGGCCACCTAAAGAGCCTACTTCAAGATCACATTCGGACCACAAGGAACTGCACACAGTTCACAATCGGACCCACCAATCTTGGCACCCTCAGGGATCTGGAGAGGAGGCTAGTCGTTGCACTGAGAACCCAGTGTGCAATAGCAGGCAAAGACGTGACTACACTGTTGATGAGTCAGGTGCTATTGTGTCTTGGGAGACACCTGAGTGTTCAAGCTTTGAGCAGCATGTGAGCTTTTCTTGCTGTGCACTAATTAATTGAGGTTCTGTTCATCTGCATTGCGTAGGAAGGTGCTATCACAGTTTGAGCCTTATGTGAGAGTTTTGCTTGAATCTCATCCTTTTGCATGTTGGTGTGCAGGTTTCAGCTATGGTTAGATATCGAGTAGAGTCGCATCACAAGGTAAGCATCAAGAAACTGTTGGTGCCATTAAAGATGTAATCATCAGATGGGGATTGTTTTGTATGTGTGGATCCCATGTTATATGCAAATCCACCTGTCCACACTGGGATTTCTTAAAACATCTGGATATTCATTTTTCAGACACAACTCAAGGATAAGGAAAGACTCTGTAGCAAACTGACTGAAGATGTTGTCAAGAAGGAGATCAAGAAGTACCGAGACAATAGAATCCAGGTGAGAAGAGATGAAGATGATATTATTCTGGATTTTATTGCTTATCTCTGCCTCCCCACTCCCCACGGACATGAATCTCCTCAACTGTGTGCAGCACTTTTGCATTGGATGATGTAACTGACAGTAAAATGGGGTTTACGAGAGGAGTTCTGATATAATGGTGGTTCTGTTAATGCAGGGCACTATGAGATCTATTCAAAAGAGCCGACTCCTGGACAAGGTGAACATGTATGTAGACATGCAAGTCCAGATGTACAACCAGAAGAAATCAATTAGTGATAACCGGCATTGATGGGGGACCCGGCTCCTCTCCTAGTAAGTCCACTCAGTTGGGGCAAATTAGTTTTTGTACTTGTACAGTAGTGCAGAAACTAGATTGCCTTAATTTTTTGGGTCATTGGTAGATGCAAATTCTTTGCAATAACAGCAAGCGCAAGGGCCTCCATGGCCAAGCCAGCACACTTATACAACCTAATATAGCTTTGGGACCTCAGAGAAGCGCACCAAAATCTGGTGTTTTGAATAGGGTAAGATTCTTACCGTCTAGTCTCAAGAGTTTAATGATATGATCCTCATGAAAAAGCAGCATTGTAGAGCTCATTTTTTTTGTTGGGGGGGGGAAAGGCAAGCAGTTTTCTCTTTCACCTGCACACTTTTGTGTCTACTTTCTTTCTTGGCAGGCACCTAGACCAAAACCAAAAGTCAAGAGCATGCAGATTTCGGTTGAGAAATTATGGAACTTCAAATGGGTAAATCACCATAGAAGCTCTTTTGTTGATGAGACCTGTTTGTGACTGGGCAGAATTGTACAGCTTGACTCTTTTGACTCTGTACAATTGCTGGCATGATGGATGAATTGCTCACAAAGATTCTTGGATGCGAGCAGAAATCAGATTGGGCAGTTTAACTATTTGCAAACTGCATTCTGTTTCACACATTTTGTCTCTGTGAAAAAACTCTTTGTAGCATTGATCCTGGGATGTAGCATCAAGTATTATAAGGTTCAAATTGCAGATGGCCACATACATGTACTTTGAATGAAATATAGCCTTAATACATTATAAAGCTAATGGTCTCTTTCCATTAGGATGCTCTCATCACAGATTCTGCCTCACCATTACTTTTTGATTACATTTGTTCCATCTAGCTATGCTCATGGTCATCTCATAGCTCTACAGGTAAATCGTTAACAAAATGAAATTGTGTTAGCTGGGAATGAATGGGAGAATCATCATAGTCATCATAGGTTGACATCTTCTTTATGTGATCAAACGATAACAGCACTCCCAACATACAAAATGTGCACAATGTTCCTAAAATTAATTAGTTACAAAATTCCAGAGCCCAGTTGCAGATCTCCAATGGAAAGTGCTTGTCCATGCAACAAGAAACAAGGTTCCATTGCGACGGCTTTCTATTAGACTGGGGTGGTTGAAACACATTGTGAAATTGTGATCACAACCTAGTTGGGAAATGCCTCAAGTTGGGACCTGTAAATATGCACAGTTTTTGCAAAAGGGCAAGTAAAAGAAAATGGCTATTCTTGATTGGCCCAGGCCGTGGTAATCAATGGTAGAGGCTCAGTAGGGGACAGTTCTTGCAAAAGGGCCAGTAAAAGAAAATGGCTATTCTTGATTGGCCCACGCCGTGATAATCAATGGTAGAGGCTCAATAGGGGGTGTGGTTGGAGATGCTTTTACATCAAACTTGTTTACCAGCCTTAAACCCATAGATGTCATGGCAGACCCCTCCAACATGTGAAAATTAAAGAAAAAAAGACCTCAAATAAGGCTTTTGGCAATGGTAGTAGACATGAGAGCCCAAGCTCTCTCTATGTATTCTAGCAAAATCAAGCGACAATGGTGACCCCCTTCCAGCTCATGATTTTCCAAAAAAAGTTTTCAAAAAAAAAGTACCACTTTGGTTTGGTACTTGTGATGTACTTGCAAAGAGCTTAGACTTTTGTTTTGGCCAAAAGCAACAATGGCATCTTCCCATAAGTACCCCCAAGTTTATAATGGGGGTATTAGCCCAGGCCAAAAATGGTAACGAACAGTTTTGGAAATAGAAATTTCATGCAGCCAATGGAAGGCTCAGCATGCACTCAAAGTGCCTTGATTTTTTTTCTTTTAGGTTTGGGGGGGGGGGGGGCATTTTTTTTTTTTTCCTTTGTTCCCAACATGTTCCTTTCAAGTTCCCAATGGGTTCCCATCAGGTTCTCAATATGTTCTCTAGGTTCCCAATGTGTTCCCCAAGGGTGTTCCCATTAGCACCTCCCTTTAATCCCATATGTTTTGCCCACAGTCCTCCCCTTCTCACCTATATATGTTGGGGGCCAAAGGATTAGACAGTTTGTCTTCCCATTAAATCTTCTATTTATGGGAGCCTCCACAGTTGTAACTTTTTCTTGGTGATGGGCCAATCAAAATGGCTCATTGCCAAAAAAAAGAAAAAGTTGGACTTGTGAGGCACCTCCAACTAATTAAAATGAAACAGAATAAGTACTCCCACAGTTTATTTCTCAACCAAATTCTATTCAAAATATTCAGCTTGAAGTCTATTTTTCGAAACGTGTTGAATTTGTGACATTTTGCCTGAGTTTTGGGCACTTTCGCAAGAGCTGGTTCACTATTTGGATTAGGACTTGTTTCATCAAATGATGTTAATTCAAGGGTGAAGAAGGTCTTCCAAAGACAAACCTTACTCCCAATGTGTTGCCCTGGGAAATTGCCAAGATCAAAATTGTCGACTCCCATTATCGAGATGTATGGTGGTAGCTTATCTCATTATGGTTAGCTTAACATCTTTGTGAACTCTTCTCAATGTTGAATGTACTGGGGGGTGTCAATGGTTGGGAGGAAACTCAAATCGGTTTGAAGGACAATCAATGGAGCAACAAGGGAATTTAAGTTTTGGGTGTAGCTTTGAAAGGCAGTAGTTTGTTAAACCCAAGGATGAGGCACAACAGAGTTAGGGTTTTAGGGTTTAGGGTTACACCTTAGCAACCTATCCTTTAAACCCTTTTACTTCCCCCTCGTCCTACCCCAAGAACTAACTATGCAAAGAGGGTCAGTAATCATAGGTAAGTAGTTTAGGGGACATAGGTTTCCTTGCAGTGTTGGGTGGCTAAGTCTTTTAGCATGGTATACCTACAATAATAGGTAGAGATAGATATCCACTTTGAAATGTGCCAATGGCTTAGATGGGCTGGCTCTTTGTTGTATAAAGCTGAAAAAGTTGTTGATGCAATTGGGCTATGGAGGTTTGATGGTATCACTTACATTTTAGAAGTTAGTATCCATAGCTAGGGCACCTTGATTTTAAAAACCGAGGTTCATATTGAGTTTTGAGTTCACAATTGACACCACCAAAGTGCATGTGAGCTCATTTCGGTCTTCACAACCACTAAAAGGTCCTCAGGATGGTAATGTGGCATAACAAGCATTGTAAGATAAAGTAGCAAATCCCACAACAATACCCCCCCAATAACCAATGTTGGACTTGGAGTATTTGATGTTGTTAATAGCCATCAGTTCCAATTTTTTTAAAAAATATTTCAGAATCAGAGAACTGTCAATTTTTTGTTTTGAAAAAAATATAAAATAAAATAAAATATTAAAAAAATAAAATTAATAAAAATATTTTAAAGAACCGCTGGTTTTGGATATTTCAAAATCTCAAAGAACCAAGGTTTTCGGAAAGAACTGGCCAATAGCTGGTGGTTTTATGAGTGGGTATTTAATTTGTTTCCAATTGTTTTGAGATCCATGGTAATATATCAGGACCCATTATTTGATTTGTTTTTTGCACATGCAACTAATGGACCCTGAGAACTATTGGGGGTTTGGTGCCATTTCTAATACCTGCCCAAACACTCCCAAACAATGGCCACTGCTCATACTCTCCTCCATCAACATTCATAGAGGATGTACATTGCAACATGATGCTCAGCCAAAAAAAACAAAGATCATCAAATGAAACAAAGTCTCTCCATTCCAGCAAACACTATTTTACATGTGAGATGTGAATGCTGTGCAATATTGTACAATTTGTAAAAGAAACTATTTTTTTGGTTGCATGCAACATGTGTAATTACATAAGACAAGTTGTAGATTTTTTTAAAAAATAAAAATAATAATAAAAAAATATATATATATATATATATCTATCTATCTTTACACTGGCAAATTGGTGAGGACATAAATATAGAAGATTTATTTTGTGAAAAAAAGGGAGTAGTTCTATACAAAATGTTTAGAGTTTTAGTTCAATTTTTGTGTTTGGGCAAATGGGTTTTGAATACAGACTTCAAACAAAGTAATCTATTGAAGCTTGACCTCAATTTGATTCAACTATTGGCAAGACATCTTGAGTCTCACAAAAGCTACTGGAGCAATGGAAAAAAACTGTTATTCATCCTTGTTCCTTTGGCTTCAACAGGAAGGGCAGAGTGTGTGATCCTCCTCATTGGGAATTCAGAGCTCTTGCCACTTTGGTGAGGCAAATGTATCTCTTGTGGATGTGATGGGCTTGATTCTGTTTTTCCCACTTTCATCATCATGGAAGCCTTCAAGCCTCCAAAAGGTTAGTGTAATACTGACCCACCTCAACCAAATTATGCCACTTGGATGGAAAATCATATTTTATTGGACAACTGGTTCAAACATCCATTGATGATCATCCATCTGACCTTCCATTTATTGGTTACTCATAAGCCCCTTGGAAGGTCATATAACCGACATTTACCCACCTGTTCTTTCTTTGAAAAGAGACACGCACCCACCCAACATTGGTTTCCACTTCTTGACACGAGTTGTTCATTTTCCCAAGGACTTGAAATGCTCTTTATTTTGCTAATTTGTCAATGATTATAGTCAAGTCATTTCTTACCTCCCTATTCTACTTTATGACTTACCTAAACCTACTACCTATGGAACATTATGCTACAGAATGAGCCAAAAGGGGTGTATTCTGCAATAACATAGATAGTAAGTATAATAGATAAGTAGGTAGGTAATTTAAGTGGTTACTATGTATGTTGGTAAGTAGGTAATAGAAGTGATTAATATGTATATTACTAATGAGATACGACACTTGGTGGCTAGCTACTATGGTAGGTAGATGCATTTGGATGGTTAGTAGGTATGTATTTACATACCTAGTTATATAGGATGGAAGAGTGTTGGGTTTGTAGGTGCTAGTTTCACTTTGGCCTCGGGAACTAAACTAGTTGACACCAATGAAGGCAAACCAAAGTAGTGAAGATTGCTGTGAAATGTGACTTTGCAAACTGAATTCTAATTGTGACATCTTGATGGTCTGTCTAATCAATCTCCGAGAGAAGAAGTGTACTGAATTGACAAAGGAAGATGGGAAACCTGATGCCCAAATGTGGACAAAAAAGGAGGTATGGGCTTCCACTTGGTTTGTGCAGAAATACGGCCAAGGAAAGGAGGCCCCAAATACCCCCCCTGAACCAAGTCAGAAATAAGTATGGATGGATGGCCCGCATCAAGTAAAAGCTTATGGTGTGCACTACTAAAGGAGTCTGATTGTCACAAAAGTGAAGAAGCTCAACTGAACTCTCTCTCTCTCTCAACTGAACTCTGGTCAGTGACCAAAACACGAGGTAGGTAGCCCTCTTTTTGACAGCACCCATTTGGCAGCACACATTTGTCTTTCAAAACAACCACCTGAAAAATTGTTAGGCATTGTGGGCATACATACACCCCTTTTACTTGTTGTGTGATACCACCAAAATGATACAAGTAGAATGAAATATCAAGTTATGGTTTGGGAGTTTTTTTTTCTAAGAGATACTTGTTTTCTTTACTTACCTCTTTCTCTCAAGGTTGTGTCTTGGGGATCTTGCTGTGACCCACCCTAGTTGTGATGCACCTTGGTAACCTGGGTTAGGTTAAACCAAGTTAAGGTTCCGAGTTTATAATTCAAGTAATAGTTAGGTTGTAGGAGATTAGTTTAAGTTTTAGTATGGAAACATCTAGTGATCAAGCATTAATAACTAGCCAAAACATTTTTTTTGGTTTACATCCATTGATTACTAGCTATCCAAAGAGAATCCATGGGTCAGCATGTTGGCATTTAACCATTTTTGGTGTCTTATTCAACTCTTTTTTAAAGGCTTTTTTCCTAGGTGCAACAAGTAGTCATTGGATTTGGGTTTTTAATTTTTTTTGAAAAAATCCAAAATGTAGTCATTTTTCTTCATTATTAATTGAAATATGCATAGCCATTTCTTACCCTAAAAAGGGGTATATGATAAGGGGGTACCTAGACATTACCCTAAATCATAAACCTTAAATTTTAAAAAATAATAATAAAAAAACCTGAATCCTAACTTTATGGAAACATTTGGGAGATAGTACACCCTCACCCTATGCGTAAATAAATTTTAATAAATTATATATCTTATTTTGAGGGTATATAAAAACCATACACCTGCAAGACAATGGTTCTCTATCCATGCCAATGATTTTATTTTTCAACTTTGTGATCCTGCTGCTCAAGTGGCAATCATTTTGATACATATAGCCGAATTTGGCAAAACTCAAAATATGAAAGTAAGAAAATCTTAAGTGTGCTTCAATATTGTAGGCAATTGTGGCAAAATTTTGGCAACTTGGGGGAGGGGCTGGGCTCCCATGAGGACTTGTCGATTTATGTGAGAAAAACAGTTCGGTCTCTTCTTTAGGTCCCGTATACTTTAGTCATCCTGAGCAAATTTTGTTTTGGGGCCCTATAGTGGCCCTATAGTGGCAGTTTGGGGTACTTAATGAATGGCCTTGGTGAACCAGCACCCACACTGGTACCTTCACCTTCTTGAAGGAGGCCTCTTGTTAGTAGCCAAATTAAACCCAAGAAATGTTAGATTCATACTCAGAGACCCTGATTTTAGTCCAAGCATGGATTCTTCATAAAAGTTAGATCTGAGAAGCAATTTACATGATTTGTTCCTATGCCCCATAGTGGTCCTCCACTTTGGGTTTTGCTTTTGTGGCTCAGACTTGAGTCCTCTTCTCTTTGTTCCTTTCTTTTCACCCTTTCTGAGATACTTTGTTTGTCAGGGTTCCATCAATTTCCAACCCTATACAATACTTCTTGTGCTTTGCATTCATTAGATGAGGTGCCTCCCAAGTTCATTTCTTTTGTTTTTGCAATGAGCCAATTTGATTGGGCCATCACTAAAAAAAACTTTGAAACTATGGAGGCTCCCCTAAATAGAAGGTTCTATTTTGAATCATAGAGTTCCTCCCCCTTGGCCCACCTATATTGGTGAAAAGAGAACAACATTTGCCAAAACTTATGGGATAAAAGTGAGGTGCTATTGGGAACTCTTTTGGGTACATGTCAAGAACTTGGGAACTCTTTGCTTTGATCTCCTCCCCCTCCCCTTCCCCACTCACAAGAAAAAAGGGAGGCCCCTTCACTCCATGCCACGACTTCTCATTGGTTGCATAAAAATTCTATTCGTAAAACTGGGTGCCACTATTTTTGGCCTGGACTAATAGCCCCTTTCTAAGGACACCACCCTACCTATTAAGGTTTTTAGTTTTTTCCATGGTATTCTTCCATTTGTGTCCAATTTATATATAAAAAAAGAAATAAAAAATTAAAGGCCTTAATG
>Ga0209208_10003302_pt1 | contig 23139 bp, 13 predicted proteins | sample S1TSphfallax_3_FD_187694 | JGI IMG/M metagenome (GOLD analysis project Ga0209208, IMG submission 187694) | Host-associated microbial communities from peat moss isolated from Minnesota, USA - S1T2_Fd - Sphagnum fallax MG (SPAdes) (version 2) | ecosystem: Host-associated > Plants > Peat moss >...
GGGGGGGGGGGGGGGGGACCAACGGTTGTTTGAAAAGAAAAGTTTTTTTAAAACATGAACCAAGGAAGTATTTGGTAGATTGTAGTGTGTGCATGTATGTGTAATGGATATATATTTGGTGTAATAAAATGATTACATTATCCTTCACATCAATGCCTATCCCGGCAGAGAACGCAATGGGTACACGCTAGTGTTTATAATTACTGCAAATAAGTACACACAAGATTGGCAACCACCCAAAGCACCCTCCACAAAAATAGGTTAAAAAAACATGGACTCTTAGACACCCAAGTCTTTTCTCTTCGAGGCATTGCACATCAACCCCATACCCAAATATGTTGAGCTAAGATCCTAAATGTGGTCAGAGTTCAGAAGAATATCCAAAGACAAACTAGAGGTTTTGCTTTGTAACAATATGTAGACCTACTTAAGCTTCCTTTAGGAATGAGAATAGTTGATAGTAATGAGGATTGCTAAAGTAAAACCTTAACTACTAAATTACCAATTTTTACCTCCATGGGTTTAATAAAAAGCGTTTTGAAGTATCAACTAAACTTGCACTTTAGCAAAGAAATGCAAATTGAATGGTGGTGGTGCTCAAATGGGGAGGGGGGGAGGGGAGTTTCAGTGCACAATAATGGTACACATATCGATAGGCAATTCTCCCATAGGTATTAAAAAAAAGAAATAAATAAAATGGAAGGATATGGAAAGCTTGGAACTTAAGAAAGTTGAACAACTTTTTCTAATTGAAAGACCAACTCACATCTCGTTAACAAAGAAGGGATCCATGGAAGAGGTTAACAAACATTTCAAAAATTGATCTTCAAGTACGTACATTTACACCCAAATAAATAGGTAGAGGCACATCACAAGGGTGGTTGAGGCCTTTTCAAAGGATACATGGGCTAGTCTACAAATGAGAACCAACAAGCATCCTCAATTGGTCAAGGTGACATTTATGGACACAAAGGTGGGAGATGGAGAAAACACTAAAAACAATGGAGGGATCGATCAATCTTGTGACTACCTTTTTAAGCCATGTTAATGTGTAACATGCCCATCCATCCAACATCCTTCGATGTGAGGGGTCTGGATTTTGGAAAAAGGAAAAGGAAGCCAATAAAAGTTGAGAATTTGGATACCAACTCTTCCATCTCCTCTCCATGTTATAATTAACTTCACTTGTATAAAACCTAGTTTGTTTGTTTTTTTTTGGTTAAATTCAGTCAAGTTTTCAATCATAATGAACAATGAGAAATTTTGCTTATAATAAAAATGGACCAGTCATTTATGCCATAAACTGGATTAAGTTCAAATGACTAAGATGACTGAAATGTTCCTCATTTAACTCAACTAAAAAAATCAAGTTGACCCAACATCCTACATGGCCAAATAAATAAACAAACAAAACATAAAATCTATATTTTTGAAGAACTATCACACCTATGCTTTGTTGGATTGCCACAAGTTTGTTGAATTTGTTCTTGAACTAGACTACCCAAAAAAAAAACAAAGAAACAAACTATTTTTATTTTTTTTCAACTGTTGAACCCTTGTTTAGTCCTCCATTCAATTTTCTTTTTTCAATTCATCATATAATAGGCCATGTATGAACTTTTTAACATATGAAACAAAAGATAATCATACCCTTCAACTTTTTTACATACACCAAGGCCTTAACCATCGAACCACAACATCACACAATGAGAAATATTGACATCCAAATATATATAAACATTAAATTAATTTTAAATATGTATTTCAAGGACTCAAATGCAATTTTAGAAAAAATATTCAGGCTATAAATTCAAATGTAATGTCTTTAATGTCATCATCATTATTATTCTATACTTAGGCTTTTAAGAAATTCATTATTTTAAATTTTCAATGAAATTTTTATTCAAACCTCAATATCTCATACACCTTAGGTCTAAAATTTACAAAACCATTTGCATTGAATCCTACTTATTGAAGTATTTCTACTAACACCAAAAGTTTACCCCAACTTTTAAACTTAAGTCTAAAATTCAGCTTTCATTCTCACTAAAAATTGAGATTTCATTTGTTAATAAATTTCTAGTGACAAACTTCTAGTGATTCAAAATTCAATATCAAGCTTTCATCCTAGGTCTACACAATACAAAATCACTTCCATTAAATCCTACTCATTGAAATATTTCCAACATCACTAAGAGCTTACCCCAAATTCTTTAATTGAAGCATGAAATTATAGTTTCATTTTCATTAAAAAATGATTTCATTTGTTACTAAATTTTCACATATAGAAATGACTCAAAATCCAATATCTTTTACACCTCAAAAATTATGAAACCACTCCATTTGATTCTAGTCACTGAGGGCTTTATAATACCAAGAGTACACTCAAACATCTTCAACTTAAGTCTGATTTCTAATTCATTTGTATTAAAAAAATGAATTTACCATTTGCTACTGAATTTCCAAAGACAAAAATTATTCAAGATCTAGTTTATCCTATTAATCATTGAGGGATTTCGAACAATATCAAGAACATGCCCCAATTGCCTCAAACTTTTGGTTTTGATTTCATTGAATTTTCAATAATAAAATTAATATTCAATAACTTTTGCACCATGGGTCCAAAAACTTAGTGCACCCCTATTCATTGAGAATCCAATGGTACCAAAAATGCAATAGAAGGTGTTGTTGGTTTGGGAGATTTTGAAGTGACAATTTTTTTATAAAAACTACCTTGTTTAATATTAGGATTATTATAAACAACAATTACAAGCATGAAAATATATGATATTTTCATTTTTAATTAACTAATATTTAAGAATTATTATTATTATTTTTCAATTTTAATGTTACCACATTATCAAAAGTAGCGCTATAATCACAAGGTGTCATATTTGGATGACATATTTACGTCACATTAATCCTAATAGTCAAATCAAATTCATGTTAGTGTCCTATATGTCTTGTGCATAGTATGATATTTGATTTGAGTGTCAAAAAGTTATTTCAAAAAACTCGCATCTTTTATGGGTGTATAGGATTTTTAATATTAGGTCTAACTTTGTTATTTTTTCTACATTTTACAAAAATTAATTTTGGCAAACTCACTTAGAACAACCAACACAATGTCAAACTTGCAAAACAAGGGTTTATGAGGATCACAATGCACATCCAAATATGGAGCCCTTCTCAAGGTTGATAGGGCTGATTCCTCTCTCCATCCCAAAACCCTCGTATGGTTGTTTGATGCAAGTTCAATGGTCCATTTCCCTTGGGACCCAAAGGAGTTGAATTGGAAAGGGATGCCCCTCATTGGTGATGCCCATTTCTTTGCATACATAGCCAAGAGAGGCTACATTACTAATGTGAGTAGAAAACCATCCTCCTTTTTCCTTATGACCTTTTTCCAATAGTTCAATCTCCTTTCCACCACCCTTTAATAGATCATCTATAAATTGTGGCACAACTCCAAACCTCAAAAAGTAGCCATTTTAGTTTGGTTGATCCTTAACCACAATCCCCTTGTGGGATATTGGTTGGCCTACATGGGATTACTTTCAAGTTACAAAGTTTGTGATAATGACACCATTGAAATGCCACAACATTACACATTGGATTGTCCCAAAGCTAGAACTGTCTAGGACATCTTTCTTTAGATCTAGCACAAGTGGGACATCCTCACTCTTGGACTTTTATGTGACATAGTAGCCCCTAGAAAGCAAGATGATTTAGATATTCACAAACTTCATAGAGGAGGATTTTCTTATAATAAATAACTGTTGGACATTCTTCATTGTTGTATTATGTACTTTTTATGGGTTGAGAGATGCCATAAGCATTTTGATTATGAATACTTTACTAGTAGGATTCTTCACTAGGCTTGGACGTCTATTGTTGATGAGGTCAACATGGCCACTTGATATGATATCAACATTCATAGGAGCACTAGAGATGCTAGCTTGCAAGCTAACATAAACACTTCTATGTCAATTGTCACTCTTGTTAATAAATTTTAGAGATTTACAATACTCCAAGATTTTCATGGAGTTGTTGAAACATTCAATTCTCTATGTAGTGTGCAATGTCTTTTTCCTAACAATTTTTTTCCTTAAAACAAATGGATTTTCTGGGAATTTTCTTCTTTTATAGTGTGAATTCAACTGATTTTGCTAGTTTTTTTGGGGAAATTTGCCACATTTTTTATATCAAGAAATTGAAAAGAAAAACCTTTGTTATTTTTGTTACAAATGTGTGACAACAATCATGCCACACAAAACTAATGTTGTGAAATTCAAGAATCATATCCAAAGATAATTTTTTGAAGGAAATAAAACACTATTCAAAAGGCTTCTTCAAATTCATGAAAAAGGCCTACTATGTCCTAGAGCTTGACCAATCATCTTCATCCATGTGCATTTAATTGGTGCACCTTGTAATTCTACTACCCATGCTTATGGGAAATCCATGTCAAGCTCCAAATTTCTGTCCACCAGTGAATCATCATGAAGATCCTCTTTGACATGACTTGTATCCAATTCTTCTATTTCAAAAATTTCTTAAATTTTATTTTCAAATTAAAGTATAATAATTATATGCACAAAACAATTTCATCATACATAACCAATGAACCATTCATGTACCTTAATAATTAATAATTTTTTAATTTTAAAAATATATTAAGACATCATATGTATAAAAATGAATAAACATTAAAGTTCACAAAATTATTAATTATGTATAATTACTTCATTTTTTATATCAATATTTTATTTAAAAAGAAGTAATAAATTAGATATATTGAACATACATTATTAAAAACTCATATTCCAGAGTTTCCTTAAATTTTATTTTGAAATTAATTTTAAATATTTATAGACACAAAAAATATTTGCATCATACATAACCATTCATTCACACAAATAAAATTTACATGTAGTTTAATGTTTAATGAAATTTTATTACAATTTAAAGCAAGTATTCAAATATAATGTGTATAAAAACGGATAAACATTAAAGTTCCACAAATTTATTAATTATCTATCATTATTTGATATGTTGTAAACTAAAATTCAGCTTACATGTAAATAATAATTAAGTGTATTGAACATGCACATTATTACAAACTTATATTTCAGAATTTCCTTATATTTTATTTTTAAATCGAATTTTATTATTTACATGCACAAACAAATATTTGCATTGTACATAACCATTCATTTTATACCAAAAAAAATTTACATGTTATTCAATCTATTTATGAAGGTAGATAGTTTGTTTTGTTTTGTTTTATCATGTTGAAATTTCCCAAGCCAAATTGCTTCATGCAATGCTATTGATATCTTTGAAAACCTAACATTGAGTAGGGGTGCACTAACTTGGGTTGGGAATTTTTGGAGCTACAATGCAAAGGTTATTGATTATTGAACCATTTTCTTAGTAAACATTTATAAAATCATAAATAAAATTGTATTCAAATCCAAAGGTGTACTTGGTGTTGTTGGAAAATAGATGCCGAGTCAAATTTAATGAAGTTTATTTCATAATTTTATTATTTAAAATGTGGGTTTAAATTTAATTTTGTTGTTGAAAATTCAAACAAATTATTAAAATTTGGGTTTAATTATAAGGGAAAATGAGTTGAATGTATTCACATTTAGGGCCAACAACATGTGTTACGTTATCTATCCATGAAGGAAGGTAGTTTGTTTTGTTTTGTCATAATGATATATCTTAAACCATAATGTTTTAAATTATGTTATGGGATTTATCACCAAAAATTTCTCAATAAGTAGGGGTGCACCGACTTGGTTTTAAAATTTTGGAGTTATGGTGTGGACTCTATTGATTATTGAACCATTTTTTCATTATTTTTTATTAAAAAAACCCAAGATTGAAATTTATATTGGAATATAGGGGCGTTTTTGGTATTATTGGAAAGCCCTCGCCAAGTTTGATTAAATAACATTGTTTCCATAATTTTGAGACCTAAAATGTGAACAATATTATTGAAGTATTAATGGGTATTGTTGTTTGTTGAAAAATAAAACAAATTGCAAAAAGGGTTTGGAAGGAAAAATCAATTGAATTCATTCAAACTTGGGCCAATAACATAATGTACATTAATGTTTAATGAGTTTTTATCGTAATTTAAAAAAAATATTAAGATATCATGTGTATAAAAATGAATAAACATTAGAGTTGTACAATATTATTAATTATGCATCAATACTTGATATTTTGTAATGATCTACATAAAAATACTAAATTACATGTGTATTGAACATAAACATTATTACTAACATATATTTTGGATTCTCCTTAAACTTTATTTTGAAATTAACGTTTAATATTTATATTCACAAAAAAAAACCATTCATTTATACAAATAAAATTTACATGTAAGTTAATGTTTTCATAACTTTAAATAAATATTAAAATTAAAGTTGCCTATAATTTGTTTAACTTAGTTGAAAGAGATAGTTGTAACAAAATTACAAACAAAACAACATTTCATCCATCCTCTAATAGAATTTATCATCAATATATGTGTGTTCATGGTGTCACCAAAATAGTTGAACATTAGTCAATGTCTTGATTGTGTGCCAACTATAAAACCTTAAATGGCCCTTTAGTTGAAACATGTTTCACATTGTTTACCAACATAGTTGAGCATTCAACTTAGAGACATTATTGATGCCAAGAATATTTGGCAAATGACCGCTTAGTTGAAAAATGCTTTCAACTATATACCAATGTAGTAGACAAGTTGACTTAATTGGTAATTTCCATAATTTTATTTTAAAATTTAAAAAAATCCTAGTTGAAACATAGTTGCAAATGTCATGTAGTTGAAAACTTTTGATTTAAAAAGGGGTTTTTTATTAATGCACGTTTCATTCATCTCTTTAGTGATCCTTTCTCCATTCATTTGCCAACCAAACTTTGGAAGGCATCAAAGCTTAACAAGCTCCTTTCCACGAATGTAAATCGTAAGTCCTCTCAAAATGTACCCTCTTTTTTGTTAAACAACTTTATCTTTTTCTAAATTCTTGTAATTTGAAAGGGAGGACGTGGGGTAAAGGATTCCAATGGAGATCTTGGGGGGGAATGAAGAAAGACCTTCCTTTTATCATATTTTGGAAATTCATAGAAAGGGAAATATAAGTCTTACTATCCATGGTTGGCAAAGGCAAACCAAAGCTTTTAACTATAGCCATGAAAATGAGTAATGGGGGAGGGGTAACAAGCTTGACGGGATTAGGAAAAAAAAGAATTGCCTAATCTACCATCTCAAAGAAGGGGGAAACACGAAGGAATGCATCATCTTAGACTTTGGAAGGTGAAGAACACAAGCATTCCCCTCCCTTGTTGTGAACTCTAATGACACATGAATTTGGTGTGTCTCCCATTCAAAGAAATGTTCAAGATTCATCACCAATTGACATATATTTGGAATCCAAAGTTGACTTTTCATAAGCTTGGGCTACCAATGGCAAAAGCACGGCCATCAAACACACCAAAATGGAGGTGATTGGTAGAACACTTGGGAGTAATAAACCTTCACACAAATTCATTTTGATTTGCCTAAAATTGCATTTTCATGTCTCATTTGATTTAATCAAGCTCCTCACCTAAGGCTTTTGTTAGGGGGTGAAATTGCGGCCCCTAATTATTATTGTCCTCTAGGGGGTAGGACTAGGGGGTAAGGCTAACACTTTGTTATTCCACAAACAAAAGACTACCCTCACTAGCTTATTTTACTACAACTATTCAAGTAGTAAATAAGATGTCATACAAGTGGAAATGGGGAAGGTAAGGGTTTGTTGTCTAAAACTAAACCTACACTCATATCAATTTTCTAATGTAGGGAGTAAAAGGTAGGACATAAAGAAGGCATGGTGAGAAAAAGGGACAACTTGAAAGTAGTTACTCTCCTTGGGTTTGTAGTATCTTCAACATCCTCGAATGTTGTTTAGGGGGTTTGCAAACCCTTCTAACATTGTTGTCCCTCCCTTCCCCATGCCTACAAGTTTTATAACGGCTCGACTTGCAACTTGCAGCCCTCGAAGTCCCTCCTTTGCACTTTATTATCTACAACCAATTGTCATCCCTCTATAGCTCATGCCTATTGCCTATTGTAGTGTCTTTTAGTCTAGAGGAGGTAATTCGCTGGTCTATTACCCTTGATTTCCACCATCATAGACTGGTTGCTACCTTCTTATGGCAATCGGTAGCTTAAGGCTCGAAAGACTATCTGGTGGTCATCCCCTTACTATTTGTCCTAGAAGAAATGCAAAGATACTCGCTCAATGAAGCATCCTACTTTTATCACCTAAACAATTATACCTTCCACACTTAATTGAACATTAGTGCAACATAAGAAATTTGAGTCCTTCAACCATCTTTTATTAAAATCACACACAAAATACATGTTTCTTTCTCCATTCCTCTCCTCCACTCTCCAAGTGAAAGTCCTACATCTCCCAAAAATTTCGAATGAATTCTAAATCCCCCCAAACTTTCTCTTAGTCACCCTTCTCCACATACCACACAAGGCCACAATCCCCGTAACCCTACCATCATGGCCCATCTAAAATCTTATTCAAATTCAAACCATTTCTTCATTTTCCAAAAGGGTTTCATTTTTTGGGGGTGGAGGATCATTACTAGCTCCCCCCTTGTCATTCACCTTACCCTTGCCCTTCCTTTTGGATCTACCCTTTTGCTCTTGCATGGGTGTTGTGTCACCTATCAACATCTCTTTCATGAAAGTCATCTCCCTTTACAACTAGTCTGATCTTTTCATGGTTGTTGTGATGGCGTCCTCCCTCATCTCCTTGCCACTCTTATGTCTACCTCTTGTTGCAATCACTTTCTCTCTTGCCTCTTATTCTTTCTTGAGGCACCTACTTTCCTTTTTTATTTTTATTGTTATTATTCCCCTTGCTGGTTGAATTTATCTCAAGAACCAACCCAATTTTTCTCTTTTCTAGAAATTACCTCCTACCTTCTTCTCAAATTTTTTCACCTCCTTTACTGGTTGCACTCTAATTTCTTTTTACAACACCAAGGGCACCTTCTCCTCCTCTTTCCACCGCACTAAAGTTCAATTTTTGCCACTCAATCTAGAGGTTTTCCCCCTAGTTTCTTTTTTGCTCCTTCCAAGCTCCTCTCCTTTCCTTTCCTTTTCAAGCTCTCAAAACAACAAAAAAACAATAATGATGAAAAACTTTTCCCACTTTTCTCTTAGAGTGAAGGGACACGCCCCTTTTTCTTCCCACTTGCAACTTTTCTTTATCCATTTCCACCCCAATGCACAAAATTAAACTATACTTTGGTATACATTTTATGGAATCTTCATTTTTTTGTCTTGTAAACGTCACTTTCCACAAATGCTGCAAACATTTCTTTTAAAAACATGGACCAAACTTCAAAAAATCAAAAATTTGTTACAGGGTAGTTTCAAGGTTTTAATATGTATACTATTACATGTACTTTGAGCAAATTCAGGTTGTTAAAGGTAAAAAATTGTCTTAACATTATGAGTGTTAAAAGATAGTAGTATCATCACTAGATGGTAGTTATCGTCAAATGGTAAAACCATTACAAGAATTTTTTTAAATGAAGGTGTTATAAGGAACTACTTTCATGGGGCAAAATAATTAGAAGATAATTATGGGAGGAATTTTAATAAAAGTAATATTAATTATTAGAAATAATATCCTAATTTGGTTCACTTAGAAGGGCATCCCAATAATTATTTAGTTACTAGTGGTAAATTTCCTACTTGCCATCTTCTATTTATTAGGGGGGTGAAACCATATAGGTTATTATGCCAATTGGATAAGGGATGGATAGATTTCCTATAATTATGATGCGTGGAAGGGATTAGGACAAAGAGATTTAAAAGGATAAGGAAATCTAAGCGGATAAAGATTCAACCTTTGCATGGTGAACATCCTTCTTAGGTTCCTTATTTATTTCTTGGGAGGAGTGAAAGATTTCATTAGACCATTAAATCATTAGAAGATTACATCATTAGCTTTAGGATGATGCTTGTGTGTGTGAGGAGAAAAGAAGAAATGGAAGAATATTATACTTGGTGTTATGTAATGGAAAATGGTTGAAGGTTGTGTGGAATCAACATGTGCATTGTTTCTTCTTATTTGTATTGACCTCTAGGAAAGTAGGGAAAATAATTCCTTCTTAGTTGATGTAAACTATTAGTTCATTAGTTTGGTCCATTTTTTTTCTTTTACAATGAAAATATTTTCTATACTTGCTATTGGATTAGAAAAGTGCATTCTACTCTAAGATGGTAGTTACCACTAAAAGGCATCAATCAAGAGGTAGACATGAGATCTGAGGTCTCCAGGGAAAATAACATTGACGTAAATGGTAGGTAATAGTTACAAAGGGTCTATGGGTGTTATAGATAGTAGGCAACAATTATCGAAGGTCTACAGGTAGTTGGGGGTCTTCTTTCAAGTTTGCCCATGATAATATGCACATGATGATGGTTGTTGCACGATGGTAGTTGTTATAGGATGGTAACTACAACATGACGATAAGCAAACAAAATACAAGTTTTACTTTCATGTTTTTATTTGGAAAACCTTTTTCCTTGATGGTAACTAGGTTGTCAAATTCCACATTTTAACACATGCCATTGTTGAATCTTTTTAATTTAAAAAAAATTGTTGAAAATTCAAAATTGTTTTTGTCAAAATCAAATTTTCAAAACAAAATAATTATTTGATAATGAGATGCTAAACTTGAAAAGGTATTATGATATTGGCTTTGTACCATCAACACAACTTGCAAATCAAAAGCCCTTACACCCTTCCCCCTAATTTCTTCCAAAATCAACTCACAAAAATGACCTTTTTTCAACCTTATCCTTAATGCATCCCTTTACACCACTTACCTCCAAATTTGAATCTTGATAAATGGGTAAAAGAAAAGGTTACAAGGAGAGAAAAGGTACTTATACAAAAGGCACAAGATTTGGGTTTGACAAAACATGTTTTCATTTTATGAACATTGTTGTGCCTAAAGTTCGAATAGGAAGTGAAGTGAGAAAAGGTTGTCGAATAATTTAACTCCAATACCTAATTTGTTTGTCAAATGTTGAACGCCATTATTCCTTGTAAGCAATTTGCCTTCAACAACATCATTTGCTTCTCAAAAAATTCCCTTGCTCTTTGGAAGTTATTATAACATCACCAAATATGATAAATTCTTGAAACTTGGGAACTTGTTCATTTCAATTGAAATCAGATTGTTTCGCCAAAATAACATCATTGTGAATGTTTTCAAACATTTGGCCGTCACCATTTTTCTCCATTGGAATCCCCATAGCCCAAAAATTAAGTGAGAGCAAGCTTTCTAAACAAGTTTTGAGCAAATTGTTAAAGAGAATAAAAAAGACAAAGGAGCTTGCATTAGGGTTTTGGTGGTGACCTCCATTGCATACACCATCACCATTGGATTCTATAAATTCTAAAACCACACTGTTAGATGCTAGCCATTTTTCAATTTCTCTCTCATATATCCTTTTAAAAAATTGAACACATGTTTCCAAAAGAAGCAAAGTGCCTCCTATTATTGAACTTTGAGCTTTGTCATTGAATTTTTGCATCATCTCGAATTGACTGGTTAGATTTCATGATCATGTAATCCACAAAAAAATTCCCATTCAAACATTCCCATGCATATTACCAAGTTCTAAGGAATATTGTTAAATTTCTTCAATTTTGTTCATGAAATAGTCAAGTTTTGCAGTTTGAAGGTCTAAGGAGCATATTCCTATTGAAACTTCTTCATGCTCATAATTAAATTCCATGAAATGCCATTGTTCCTTTCCTTTTCCTTACCGAAATAAATTTCCTTCCAAAGCCTAGTGATGACATTCTTCATTTTGCAACTTAAAATTCTTTAAAATTCTTCATTTAGCACCTTGTCATAACATTCTTTACCCGCGAATGTTTACCAAATTACATTGTTTACCAATTAAAATTCTATAAAATTCTTTAAAATTCTTGCTTCTTTGGGCTTCCATAACATTCTCGCACCAAGAATGTCATAACTATGTTCCAAAGCCTCCTTGATCAACCTATCGACTTTTGATGAATACCATCACTTTTCATGGAGCTTCTAAGGTAAACTTCAATGTTGCCAACACTAAGATCTTGGGATTACCATCACACTTCCCCATTTTCCATTTCTTTCGAACATAAAAGTTTCCAAGAAGAATTTATAGAGTTTTAACACCAAATTCAAAATAGTGCCTTTTTATTTCTCTTTCTTTAACAGCTTCAATTTGCACAATGTTTCCATGGGGGGCTTTCTCTTGTTTGATTTTGCTTTTGATGAATGGGAATTCCATCCTTATTTTTTAATGCATTAATTCCAAGGCTTGACATTAACTTTTTGAATCCCATCCAATAAAACTACACATTAATCTAAATAAAAAATTTGTTCATGGGTGACTTTTAAATTTGCAACACACATATTCATCATACTTTGCATCCACAACCTTCGTAATAGAAGCATAGCTTATTGTCCACACACATTCTTCATATGCATTTTTTACACACATAGGGACAATGTCGCAACCCTAGACTTGGGTTCGCGACCAAGGCAAAGGGGTTGTAAGTGTGCGAGCCAAGAGGAAGCCCGAGAGTCACATCACATACTCCCGGGAGTGTAGGAAAGTTTGAGGGAGTGAACCCTCACACTCCCAAAGCAACTCCCACTTTGGGAGATGGAGTCTCGGTGGACTCCCGAAATTTCAGAGAGTGATTTCAGGGGTAAAAAATCAATGGCTTGTGGCGTTCCTTATATCATTGAAAAGCTCTTGGAACTTAGATATCTAAAATGGGCTCGCATTGCTCATTTGGACATCTGAAAAACAAGTTATGGCCAAAAGAAGGGCCGGGAGTCAAATTGCCAATTTGACTCCCGACCAGAAAAAAGTCAAGAATCGACCCGATTTACTTGGCTGTAGAGGGCATGCGATATACCGTTGAAAAGCTCTTGACGAGAGCTACAACTTTGCTTCAGACCACATTTCTATCGGAGGTCTATTCGCAAAGTTATTGGGCTCCAAAGTTGCAAGAGTCCCAACTTGGGCGATTTCGGGACTCCCATTTGGGAGTCCCAGGACAAAAAGCCATTTGGATGAGGGCCCCGTGGCAAGGTGCAGAGTATATTATAAGGGGGAAGGTGGTGGCTTCCTCCAAGTTCGGGCCGTGGTGAGTCTTGTGTGTCTGTGTTGCCCGTGGCTCGTCCTAGCACCAAAGGTGCTCCAACTAAGCACTAACCACCTTGTGTTGGTTTTGTGTAGGCCCGTGTGAGTGAGTGAAGCTTGTCAACTCTTCCTAGTCCCATCCCGGAGCTCCAGCACGCCCTTCTACCCTTCAAAGTGCTGTGAGCTAGGGAGCATGCCTCGACTCCTCCTTCTTCCACTGTTTCCTACTTGGGCTCACATTCGAGTCCCTGAAGGAGTTGGGAGTGTGTCAAACAAAATGGCAAGAATAGGATGAAGCGTGGGGGAACCCCATAAAGGAGGTTAATAAAAATTACATAAAAAACAAACAAAGTTAACATTTAGTACAATGGGGGTAGGAAACACCAACTATTAATATCCTTACTAACCCCAAAAATGTTTGTATATAACTAGGTAGTTTTAAAAGAAGTAGCAATGTTACTTTAAATAAAAGGGTCCCTAACAGAACTCAAAGAGTTGATGATGTGCCATGTTGTTATCCGAACCTCCACCATGGAGGTCCAAGCCTAATGGAAAATCTAAGGTTTAGAATATTCATCATTGAAGTGCATCTTAAATGAAAATGAACAATTTCAAAATGTCAAGGGGATGATTATTATTTAACTCCCCTTATGAGTCTTGAATAAATCATGGTAAAAAATATCACTAATCTTAATGATATCCCCTAACAAAATGAAATTCCAAGTGAAGGGGGTGGGGTACGAGAAACCACCCCCCACGCCCCCCCCCATTCTTAGTAAATACTGATAAAAAATTCCCAAACAATATGAGCTTTGGGTTAGTTCAAGAAGAAATGTTGAAAGGTTTTTATGGAATTGTTGTTATAGACCTTATAGATGAAGGGGAGTCCCATGCTAGCTAGCCAAGACCCCACTAGAAGGCCTCACTGAAAACCAACCAAACTAGCATTGCGAGTTTCATAATTAACAAGACAAATGCCACAACTTGGAAATGACTTATTGAAATGTTATGGGGGACAAATTACGTTGTTATATGAAGATAATGGGATCAAGGATTTTTGGTTTCCTACCGAAATGGCAATGTTTTGTTTGAAATGTTCATATTCACCTACAAACTTTCTCAACGTCCCCTTCAAACCTACATTTAGACTTTCTAGGCTTAGGGATAATATTGAAAGGTCAGGAAAAGACTTGGACTTATACGCATTGCTATTTATTGCAATTTCTATTTAAACATCTATATCTTGGATTACATATAATTTTGATATTGCATAGGTATTGCATCCATGGTGATAGATCATGTCCTTTTCAAAAATAATAATTGGCATGATGAACAAACTAATCTTAGTTGCAACCAACTACATTTTCCAATTAATCATTGATGCTCAAATATCTTTCATTTGGTTTATATTATTCTTTCACATGTGCAATTAAGTTCAACTAAACAAGTTTCTTAATTCATGGGGCCATGATAAAAAATACATTGTTGTGCATCTTTTAACAATAACATGTTGAAAATGAAATTTCATTTCTAGGTATATAACCATTATAATTTCAAAACTTATAAATGTCAACCCTATCACTTTATTTCCATGTTTTCAACCCATTCCAGATGTGTAGCATCAAAGGACAACTTATAATGAGTATTGTAGGTAACCTAAATCACTTCCTTATATGAGTTAGTCTAATAAATAGTATTTTCGATTAAACTTTTATACCCACTTAAACCCCATGTTTCATAATCAAATATTGAACAAGTCTACTTATATCTATGTAAAAATTATGTTAGACATCAACAAATATAATTTATATACGTATGCAAAATAATTCCAACCACTTGGGCTATTATTTTATCCACATGTTACAATTTTAAAACATACGTAAAATGTTTCACATGAGGAAAAACATTACTTGCATTTTAGAGCAAGTAGAATTTCACTTGGAAACTTTCGAAATGAATCTTTTATGACATGTATTGCAAATTTTTGTTATAAACATTGAAAATTAGTATTGGCAAGTTCCACACCAATGTGAACTTCAAGAAGCTCTCCAAATGAAAACCTCAAACTATTTGAGATCATGTTACCATACAATTCAAGATTTTCCAAAAGTGATTGCCAACCTTGCTCAAATATTTCATTAGCAATATTTTTTTCTTGCACTTCAAACTTTTGTATCGCAAATACATTTGATTTTTCCATTTCCATATGAATTTCTTTTGCACTTGGATAATATACTAGAAAGTTGAAAGAATCTCTTTATTCTTTAGTTGTCAAGCCCTACATTCATATTTTGATTTTGTATTAATTATCATGTAAAATGAGGTAATATGAATGGATACCATCAACATTGGTAAATGTTTATGATATGATCATAGTGTACTTGAGAAAATAGAATAGAATTTGTGCACAATTTGAATTGTATGTTAAATACATGTAATATTTGCTCCTTATTACAACTTTTATCATTTCATATTCCAAACCCCAAAATGTTTTGAGTATCAAGCAATCTTTCTATAGGTTTTTTTGCAAATTTTCCATGACAAGAATACATGGACCTATATATACAATTGTATTATGAAAAATGCACAAGTGACATTGAAGAATTTAAATTATTACTCATCATCAAATAATGTTTTTTTTACCATACCTCAAAAATGAAATCTTCCCAAATGGACTCACACATTTCCATAAGGAAATCAACATGTGTGTGGGGGTGATTCATTGTTTATTTTTGTTGTAGGAAGGTATGTCCAACTACCACAAAATATCAAAACTAAGATTCCACTTGATGCCATTTCAATTGTTTGATGAACAAAAAACTTTTGCAAATTTTCTTTGAAAGCTTCACCGCATACCTCAAAAGCTTTTGGATTTTGTCCATTTACGAAAGTTTGTCCTTTGTTGTATGCAACTAATGTTTTGTCTTGAATAACTTTGGGAAACTATATCACAATCACTTGTTTTAGATTACAATAAAAAGGTCAAATACAAAGTTAAAGGTAATGAAAAAATAACTAACTCTTGATTTAGATTATTGATTATGCTTATCAATAATTGATAAACATGGAGTCTTAATGTTAAGGCCATTGTCAGATGATAATTGCATCATGAATAAATTTGGTTTTGCCAATCCTTTCACCTATCCTTTTGAATGGAAGTAATCATTCAAAATGGGTAGAAAGATGTGGTAAAAAAATTTAACTTCCACGGGTAATCCAATACAACACATGACATGAAATAATAAGATGAAGACTTGAAGAAGGAAATAGGCGTTCCCAAAATGAACTTGGGACACTTGCAACATAATATAACCTCTTGCTAATCTCCACCTCCATTTATTTTATCCCTTGTCCAGAATCCAAAATAGGTTATTGCAATTGATCATTGGATTCAAATATATTTGGTTGATTTGATTTCAAAGGAGGAGAACATGCATCAATGTTTTGATTTCCACCAAACATTGGGTCCAAATGTGGAAGTTGTTGGAAAAGAACATTGATTTCATTTGTTGGAAGATCATTGAAAAAATATTTAATTTCTGATGCACCATTTGTACAAAAACTAGTGGATATGATATTTGCAGCACAAAACATCCAAGATCAACAACATCAATGATGCCATCTTGAGGGAGTTTGAAACAATTAACTACATATTGTAAGGTTGGGAGTAAACGTTGGATAGCCAAAGCTTGCATCCATGAGTTCAACGCATAACTATATCTTCCATTACTAGGTTGCATTCATTGCACTCCTCCATTTGGCCTATCCATTGACTCGTCTATAGCCAACTTCTTTGGTTTTTTCTACTCCAAGTGCATTATACTATATGTGTTGAAAGACCTTTAAAGGCATTGCAAAGTACCCTCCCCATTGCTCCACTTGATTAAAAGTGAAAAAGATAAAAATAACATAAAAAAACCTATTTTTTATTGCTTCAAAATTACTTAAATTATTGTTGTGCTTTGATTTTTTGAAGGAATCAACTTTTTAAATCACACCCAACTTTATGCAATTTTTAGCTTTTTGCAAGGGAATTGTTTTGTAAAATCACGTGTGACTTTTTTATTTGAATGATTGCCATGGGGTCACTCCATAAATTTTCTTTTTGTAAATCATGAATTGAATAAGGTCAAAATTTATCGATCAACGTTAAGCATTGCAATAATACCTTCAAAAAATTTGCAATTCCATTTTGAAGTTTAAAGTTTTGGCTCACCAATTAGCTTGACATTGTTTCATGTGTATTCAATGGACTATTTCTTTTCCAAATTATGGGGTTGCATAACAACTTTATTATGAATAAATATATTTCTATCCATAAATTGTTCAATTTTTTTAATGTATCCAAAGTACTTTGTGTTATATTTTGACATTACCTAAATCAAATAGGGCATGTTTGGAATGTTATACATGAGAAACTTTAAAATTCCCAACCTATTATTACCATTTTAAAAATTTCTACATATTTAGGCTAGCCTAAACTTAGTTAAAATTTTATGTTCGCATTAAATTTTGGTATTTTACATTTGTTTCATTTGTTGGTTTTGATTTTAGCCACATGAGGAGTAATGAGAAATTCACGATCTGCATATTCTTGCTTATATATATTAGAAACAAACAACCATTGAATAGAAACATAAGTTAAAAAAACAACTTTCAAATTCAAATTTGCCAACCTTCATGCATGCGATCTAAGGTTATTTTTCATAATTATTAATGAGTTGTCAAACTTTTACCATTTTACAAATCATCTTTGAGCTCCGCATTGTTGTGTGTCACAAGTGATGATCAATTATTTTAATTTCTATTATGTTTTCATATATTTATGTCAACGTTAAATTTAATTTAAATTAATATACATTTCATGGACATGAAAAGACACATGTTATTTTTTAAATTTTATATCCATGTTAGTGGACGGGAAAAAGGAATGAGAGGTAGTTATAAAATAGATATAGTTATTAGGAAAGGTAAGAGATAATTATTATGAAAGTTAATATGAAAAGGAAGTAGTTATGAAATAGTTAGGCTTGAAAATGAGGTAGTTCAATTTTAATTGTCTTTGGAATGGTCCCGAAACAACATACAACTAGAATGGTCATATAGAAGTGACATACGAATTTTTTTTGCAAAGAACCCCATATAAACCAATTCCTACATCACTTGAATTATATTTTGTGTTGGGAAATTTTTCTCTTCAAAAGGTTAAGATAACAACTATCAAATGATATTTAGGTTGTAGGAACTTCAACCATTATCATGTGTAAGAAAATTATATTCCACATTTCTATTCACAATCCTTAATAGAATAAAAACAGAAGTCATGTCAATGATAAGAAAGACATCATTGTTATATATAATTAAATGTACAAGGTTTATTACCTTTTACATTGAGGATTCATTACTTATTTAGGAACCTTCAAGCCTTATGAACCTTCCCAAAATTAAGCAATTCATGAAAATTTAGTATGTCCACTTGCCTATAAGGTACAACATTTAGAAACCTTCAAAGTTAGGTGCATCCAACCAAATATAACTTGAAGTCCCTTTTATCTTGTATTATTTGTACATACTCACCTACTTATAACATTTGAAATGTCATAGGATTTTCAATCTTCCTTGGGTTATTCTATTGAGTTCAATTTAGGAATTGTGTTGTGACAACTTAAAAAAAACCCATGATAATTGATAAATAGGGGAAAATTATTCCCTCTCAATAAAAATGATTCATAATGACATGATAATGAAATTATCTCATGTGTGTTGTTGGGGTTTAGGTTTAGCGTTGAAATGAACATTTTAAATGAACATTTTTAAAAAAATAGGCACATAGTCAGTCTAAGGTATGCTTCAAAAGCAAGAATTTATTTGTTGAAACAATAACATCTTGTGAATAATTTGCATGAAGTTTTCCATGGTAGCCAACATGAGGTGGTTGATATATCCAAGTTTCCATGTTCAACAACACACTTGACAAATTTGTTGTGATCATGTTTTTTACATAATGTTTTAGGGGAAGTTGCTTCCTTTCTTCTTCCAAACGCGGTGCAAAACAAATGTAGGGTGAAACTAATTGAAAAGATAAAAATGTATCATTTAATTAAATTTGAATAGGGTGCTTCAAATTGATCAATCTTAAGCAAGTTTAAAGCAAATAAATGAATTCCATGTGTGTTTCTACATCCAAAAATCCTCCTTTTAGGCCATTTGATAAATGGGGCATAAATTCATTATGGTGCACACCTCATTTATTTAACAAGATTCCTTAAAAAATTATTTTGATACCATGTAATGAATACCATCAAATTAACAATTCATTTAGTACATGCGTCCTTGGTGATGATGAAAAATTAGCAGCCCTCCCCCCTAACACGTATAGATGGATAAACCCACCATTCTTTTAGATAAAACTTTTGATTAGTACATGTGCTTTCAATCTAAACCAAAATCATGTATTAAACCAAGTTTATTAGTGTGCATCCATATGTCATAATAAATGAAAATTCCAATCACCCCTAGATCATTGAATGCATATTTTTATGAAAACTTGTATACTATTAAACTATAGTGCAAATTTGTAGAAATTAAAATAATTTTGAAGGATATTACTACCAAGAACAATCCAAATAGAATTGTTCCAATGTTCCATTATTTATAATCTATCCTTTTTTTTTTTGTGAAGTGTTAATTTCAATATCAACGTTAACAAAATATTTGCATATATCATGGCTTGAATTGTAGATTTGCAATGGGAGGGTGGCATAATCCATTCTCTATTTTTCCAAATTGTTGTGCTAATTATGAACACAATTGGATTGAAAGAGGATTTCACATTATTATTGTGAGAATAATAGTTTAGCCTTGCCATATGACTTGTGCAATATAATATATTATACCCATAGTGTAAAATGAACTTTTATTTTAACACTCACATGGATTCCACATGTGATAGAAAGTATTCCACCTTAATGTGCTTTCATTTGTTAAGATGACCCAAAATTTGGGAATGGGGGTTAGAGGCTGGCCTAAATTAGATTTTCAAAGGCATTGGTGTTAGATTCTTAGGAATTCCATTTCCATCTTCATGCTAACTTTGATAAGTTAATGATCGCCATCAAATCCAAATTCGTAGCCTTGGCCAACAAAAGGTTATTTCTAGTTGGAAAGGTGTTTGTTGTTAATTAAGTCATTTTGGTTTCCATGTGATATTTGGTTGCTTGCTAAAACTCTAACCCTAGGATGTGTAATCAGTTGAGAGGGGTAGTTTGCAATTATATTTGGGGAGGAAGGATTGAAATCAAAAGAATTAAGGTTAAATGGGACTATTTCATTTAGCTTGTGGCCAATGAAGTCTTTTGCATTATCTATTTCAAAGCATATAATCTAAAGCATTCATAGCCAAACTGGTGGTAAAAGGCATGGCTCTTGGGAATGAGCTTTGGAAAACTTTGTTGCAAGACCAAATTAAACAAATTTAACCTCTTAGGCACTAACAAATCCATCATGCCAACAAACATCAATTTGTTGTTTTCAATCTTAAAATTTTGTCGACCGTCATTCCTTTACAAGTGGGGAATTATGGTTGCTTGGAAAAACAACGATGGTGCATTGGAGAGAACTAAGCCCAACGGCTTAAAGGAAATTTGAAACAACCCTTTTCAACAATCCTCAAATGTTAAACTCCAAAGGCCTACCCTTAAAAACTAGCAATGTTAGTGAAAGGAGGTTTATCATTTCAACATGTTAGTCAAGGGTGTGTGATATGTTTGGGACAACAAGAAGGAAGTTTGGAAAGGTGTTCCAAACTTACACATGAGGAACCATCCATCTACTATTGCTACTAGAGACAATTTAGTTTCAATTATTCCTTGGAATCTTACTCTATTTCTAATGATCTCCAACGAAATGATTAGGTTTTCCATTATGTAATCTCAAATGCCTCTCCCCCTTCTTAGATCTACATAAATTTTTATGTTCTTTTCAATTATTGCATAGCCGAAGAATTTTAGAGGATGTCTTTTGGTTGTTTCATCAAATCTAACTAGTCTAAAGTTAAATTAGTCTTGCAAGGTTCAAGGAAAGTGAGAATGCATTCCCAAGCCAAGTATATATGGTGCCATGTTCTTGGTTCATAAAGGTACCTCCCCCCTACCCTCTATTGCCTTGATTTGGTCATTTGAGTAAGTTTTGTTGATCAACTTCCTTCAGACCCTAGAAAGCGGCATTGGAAGAAGTCTAACTCCTTTAAATTTCATTCCTTTATTTGGTTATACAACAAAGACCAACTACCTTACCAATGATATCAATCGACCAATTACTAGATGGACTTTTTGAAGTCAAGAATAAATGAATCAATCAAAAAAATCTTCATGAATACAATTGTTCTGATAGCATAAATTCAAAACATGTAGTTTTATATCTATTTTTCATGAGAAAAAAATACCAACTATCTTCGAGAGATGTCACACAAGTAGATGTGTGATGCACATTAAATTGGTAATGCCATAAGTCACAAGGTGTTCATGGATGGATATGAGTATGGTATTGTATTGAAGGATGCTATCCACATTAGATGAAATGTTGTGACACATATTAGTGGGGCATAAAGCTAATGGTATCGAGTTCAATATAACTGATGCTAATTTAGCTCAAATGTTTGAAAATGAAAACTCTTCCCTTGTGGGATGAACCCAATGTCTAGAAATTGACAAAAAATGGTATTTAAATATACAACCTAATGAGTAAAAGCCCAAGCTATTAAAAACCAATAATTACGAAAGTGGTTGCTATGTAGTTTGAGTCCATTAGAATCGATGAATGACTAAGGAATTCATTTTCTTAATGCCATTATTCAAGCAATTAATACATATTTTTACTTATGTGATCAAATTGGAAATTGGTTGTAGAAATAATCTATGAGCATGGACATGGTTTTTATTTTGGGTATATCCTTGATCTTTGATTATTTCCATGATGTAATTTCCAAACATGAAACAACTTTGGGCATATTTAAATAAGTAGCTTTCTTGAACATATTGTTAGGTGCAAAACACAAGTGGAACATAATGATTTTGATGATTTTCCAGCGTTGATAATGCATAGGTCCATGGTAAAATGATGGAATTTGTTGTTTTTGTGCTATATAGTACTTCAATTTACGGAAAAGCAGAAATCAAATTGCAAATGGGCAAGGGAAGGTTAAATTGCAAGATTTGTTGCATGCCTGTTCATTTTCCACAAACTTGGTATTATAGTTGTAAAGGAACAATGCAATTATTTTGTGATGTCTGTTATGATTCATCAACAATAATGTGGCATGCGTCATTGAGCACAAATTGTAATGTACGATTTGAGTATGATACACAACAACTTGTCACCATTTGGGAGATCTTACTGTACCAAAACAACAAACAAACCACCTTCCTTTAATAGTTGGATAAGATAGGTTCATAACGAGGAAATTGAATGAACTAAGAATTTACTCATGAAACTCTGTGCCAATAATATAGAAAAGTCAAACATACATGAAAAAATTCAGCCAAAATACATACAAAATGGGCTAATTTGGTAATTTAAAAAATCATCAACAATAAATGATTAGGAAATGCTTTGTCAAAAACTTTAGAGAAGTTAGCAAGTCCTCTTTTCACTTCAAAACAACAGGAATGTAAAACACATGCATTGTAGAGGGTTCAGGTCCAGGAGAACATGTACCAACCTGCCAGCAATTCAATATCACTGGGGTAGGTATCCTTATATGCTTTTGGCAAAAATTGTCCTCAATTCAGCAACCATAATTGAATGTAAAACTATATTGAAACTAAAACTAAAATTGCAACCCTAAATTCATTAAAACTCAAACCCTGAACAAAAAGCTTGCCTGATCA
>Ga0209208_10003303_pt1 | contig 23139 bp, 16 predicted proteins | sample S1TSphfallax_3_FD_187694 | JGI IMG/M metagenome (GOLD analysis project Ga0209208, IMG submission 187694) | Host-associated microbial communities from peat moss isolated from Minnesota, USA - S1T2_Fd - Sphagnum fallax MG (SPAdes) (version 2) | ecosystem: Host-associated > Plants > Peat moss >...
CATATCTCCTAGCTCAAACCTTCAATTGGAGTGAGGTATGAACCAAAGTTGTAGCTCTCCTCAAGAGCTTTCTAATGCCCTATTACACTTCTTCTGCAGATGTCGAGAAGAGGTTGATTCCCGACTTTTAGTGGTCGGGAGTCAAATTGCCAATTTGACTCCCGGCCCTTCTTTTGCCCATAACTTGGGCTGCAGATGTCCAAATGGCTCATGCAAGGCCATTTTGGACATCTACACTTTAAGACCTTTCCATTGATATAAAGAACACCCAATGCGAGGTGTTTTGACCCCTACAATCGAGCTCTGAGTTTTTGGGAGTCCCGGAGAACTCCAAGTTCCCACTTTTGGGAGTGTGAATTTCATCCTCACACTTAGCCCAAAGTGGGGTTGCGACAGTGGTTAAATAGGATTTAGATAAGTTACTAGTAGATGGATTTATTGCATCGGTGAAGGAGGCTATTTAGCTATCACTAATTGTGGTTATACCAAAGAAAATAGCAAGTTTCAATTTGTGTGGATTTTCACAAACTGAATGTTGCCAAAAAGAAAGACCCATACCCCTTACCTTTCATTTAAAAGGTCCTCGACATGGTTGTAAGTCATGAGATGTATTCTTTCTTAGATGGCTTTTTAAGCTACCATTAGATTATGATAGCTCCAAAGGAGCAATATAAAACAACATTCATTACCAATTAGGGGGCTTTTGTCTAGGTTGTCATGCCATTCGGTTTGAAGAACGCCCCACCCACTTACCAAAGAATAGTAAGTATGGCCTTCAAGGAATACTTAGGCATTTTCATGAAATTGTTTATGGACAACTTCAATGTCTTCAATGATCGAAATATCCATTTGCAAAAGTTACACCTTTTGTTTTGACAAGTGTCACAAATTTGATATCAACTTAAATCTTGACAAATGCATGTTTATGGTGTATTTCAGAGGCATTTTGGGATACATTGTGTCACAAGAAGGCAAGCTATCATATCCAAAGAAATTTTTGGCAATTATCAACATGTTACAATTGAAAACTCCAAAGGGCATATAAGTTTTCATTGAAATGGTTCAATTTTACCAATGTTTCATTTAGAATTTTACTTTCATCATGGCACCCATCACCAAATTATTGTGGAAAGCCAAAACCTTTGAATGGATAGAGGAGTGTTAATAGGCCTAGGATGTAATTCAACAATAGTATGTGGATGCACCAATATTCATCACCCCCAAGTGGGATCTAAACTTTCATGTTCACATTGGTGCTTCAAACTTAGCAGTTAGAGCTATGTTAATTCAAAACACAACATGGAAATGCAATCAACTTATTGCATATGCTTCTCACCTACTAAACAATGCAGAGCGTAGTTATACAACTATGGAACATGAGACATTGGCCATGGTGTATGCCCTACACAAGTTTCAACACTACCTTTTAAGTAACAAACTTGTGTTTTACGTGGATCACATGGCACTACTATACCTAATCAAGAAACCACAAGTTTTTAGATGCATTGCACGATGGTTTTTCTTGTTCCTATAGTATGACTTTTTGGTGGTGTACAAACCAAGCAAATCCCATTTTGTTATAAATGTTTTGTCACGACTTCCAAATTCCACTAAAAACAAAGGAATACTCGACCAAATTTCAAATGCTACCCTTTTCACATTACAACCTAATTGGTTGCAAGATGTCCATGACTACATGTCAACCAAGACCTTTTCGATTCATTTTTCACAAGAGTAGAAAAGGAAATTAGTTTTGAAAGCTTTTCCTTTCACATTAAAAGCTGGTGTTTTCTATCGACAAGGTCATGATCAGGTTTTGAGGTGTTGCATGCAACTGGAAGAAATTTCAATAATCATTAATTAAAGATCGAGATGCATGATGGCATGGGTGGTGGCCATTTTTCAACAAACATTACCAACCATAAGATTTTGGATGCCAAATATTGGTTTACATAAGGATGTTTAGATATATTACCAATCTTGTGATGCTTACTAACATACATGAAATCTATCACTTGCAAATATGGCCCATTTAGTTACCACCCTATCAGTTGAACCTTTCATGAAGTGGGGCATTAACTTCATAGGTCCCATTAAAGTAGTTGGCCGAACCATAGGAAATCAGTACATATTGGTGGTAACTGATTATGCCACCAAGTGGGTGGAAGCCAAGGTATTGAGCACCAACACAGTTGTAGCGACTACAAAGTTCTTATATGTAAACATCTTCATTCGATTCGGTTGTCCTTTCACTTTGGTCAATGATCAAAGTGTTAATGCACAATTGACATGTTGACCACACACTTTTTGATGAAGCACATTAGCTCAACAACCTACTACCCTCAAGGCAATGACCAAGCAAAATCAACCAACAAGGTGATTGACATTCTCTTGACCAAGTTGGTAAATAAAAAGCGGTCTGATTGGGATGAACATTTGCACACAATTCTATATGCATACCAAATTGCATTCAAGGTGACTACATGACATACTCTATATGAGTTGGTCTATGGTCTTCACCCTCTAATGCCAATCGAATATTTGCTTCCAACAAACCCCTAAACAAGCAAAGATTTTTTTCCAATCCGAGTTTTGGCCACCAAACTGTTTCAATTGGAGCAATTAAATGAGGCTAGGGACATAGCTACCACCACTTTAAGGCAATGACAATGGAACCGAGCTCAATGGGCACAAACTCGTTACAAAGAAAAAACATTTTCCATTAAAGATTTCGTGTTTTAGTCCCCTAAGACACAAAAAACCCACATTGGCAAATTCAAATGTTGATGGTTTGGCCGTTATTGGATTTAATATTCTCTTATTGGTCATAGTCAAGAAATTTGACCCAAACCCTATTTTGGTCAACATCAACAAACCAAAACTTTACAAAATTCTGAATGTTGCTTCCCAAATATTAGAAAGGGGGCAAAGAGGACTTAATGGCAATACCCCATCAAAATTCGGTTTTGGAATACAAATCCAATGATCAACACATGATCAACACCATTGAGGGATTTCATGGAACGATAGTGGAATCCCCCAACAACCTACAACCCAAAGGATCAACTGAACAACAATTGCAACAAGAAATAAACAAAGTGTTGGAAACCATTATTTGATATTCACATAATTGAACTAGTTATTGGACTAAGATTCGGTACCATTCGTACTGAATTAATAATTGAACGAGAACTTGATACTGAAAAAACCAAAAAAGGACACAATATTGGAAGAACCGGATGAGGACTTGGTATCGGAAAAATCAAACAAGGAGTCAATGCAAGAAGAACCAAATGAAAAGTCCGTACCGAATTTAGATCTGGTACCAACGAAACCAAAAATTGATTTGGTATTGGAGGAATCGAACTGGGATCCGATATAAGAAAAATCAAATTAGCAATCAATACCAAAGGAACCAAATGAGAAAAAAATTCCCCTCCACCCAAATTGGAATTAATATTATAGCTAAGGATCATTAACTAAAACAAGTGGGTGCACAAAAAACTAGTAGATTCCAACATTCATGAATCTACAAATGATTATGACCAAGTGGAATCCACCACTGAAAAGAATAACAAAATCTATCCCATGAATGAGAAATCCTGCTTTCATCCAAAGTGTCTTTTCATTCAAGCTTGTCAACTTGAACCGTTTCAACCAAGAATCGATGCAACGATTCCACTTCCCAATCATCATTTTTTTCATCCAAGTCATTACCCCACTAAAGCATCACGTTCATCCTTTCTAACACCTCTAAAAGGACCTCAAATTTTCACTTCCACTATTGTTATTGAACTTTTTTACATTTTGGATCTTAACATTATAGCATCCAGTGCCAAGATGAAAGGAGTGATTAGCAAAGACAAAATGAAGAGGTTAGCTAAAGAACAACAAGAGATGGAAAAAGTAAGAAAAGAACAAGGGAAAACCCCTGAGTACTCTCAACCAAAACTAAAAAGTCTTGAACCGGAATCAGATTTTGAGGTTGAGGGAGAGAAAAAAAGAGGCAAAATGTTAATGACTTTGAAAGGAAGAGGCAAGATAGTCTTTACCCAAATGGATAAGTTTGAAAGATGGGTGAGAGGGAGATATGTTCATTGGGCAAAACTGATTGGAGTTTTCGGTTTCATTAATATCTAGCTTACCCCAATTCGGCTAGTGGTGAAGGAGTTGATGCAAAACATCACTCAATACGCCCTTGAAAGAGTCAATTCAGTGGTGCAAGGGCAATCGATTTCCATTACCAAAAATATTGTCGATGAAATAATGCGACTTCCCAACACTAGAATCACGGTTCCACCAAACTATAAGCAAGATGAAGTCATGGAAATGTGCATCCAGCTTGCACTGAAAGACACATTTGTGCAAAAGGAAGGTTGGAAGGTTGCGTAATTCAAAGGCAAGTATGTGGCACGCATGCTTACATTGTTGCAGGCAATTTGGCTCAAAGGGAGTAGAACAACCTACATTACAAAGAAACTAATGTTTTTTGTGATGATGACAAAAGAAAGGAAGCAGATTGATTAGTTTGTTGTCCTCTTTCATAACTTGTGCAGTCGCATTAAATTTTTTTTTAACACCCTCAAAGTTTAAAGAAACGATAATAAAGGAGCCAAAATTCAGTCCTATGCAAGTAATAAACATCCTATTACAAAAATGGTTCCCTTTGGAACCGAAAATCAAACTAGTAGAATTAGACCTTGATGATGGAGACGATGATTTGGAGTTTTTCGATTCGGATTTGGAGATGACATCAGCATCATTGAAAGTGCATGCCCAAGGTGCACCGATTGATCTGGATTCCATGTTGTTGCAACCCTAGCTTTGGGCTCGTAACCAAGGCAAAGGGGTTACAAGAGTGTGGGCCAAGAGGAAGCTCGGGAGTCACATCACATACTCCCAGGAGTGTAGGAAAGTGTGAGGGAGTGAACCCTCACACTCCCAAAGCAACTCCCACTTTGGGAGATGGAGTCCCGAAACTTTAGAGAGCGATTTGAGGGGTCAAAAATCAATTTCTTGTGGCATTTTTTATATCATTGGAAATCTCTTGGAACGTAGATGTCTAAAATGGGCTCGCATTGCTCATTTGGACATATGAAACACAAGTTATGGCCAAAAGAAGGGCTGGGAGTCAAACTGCCAATTTGACTCCCGACCAGAAAAAGTTAGGAATCGACCCGATTTACTTAGCTGTAGATGACATGCGACATACCGTTGAAAAGCTCTCGATGAGAGCTACAACTTTACTTTAGATCGCACCTCGATTCGAGGTCTGCTTGCAAAATTATGCGGCTCCAAAGTCGCGGGAGTCCCAGCTGGTGCGATTTCGGGACTCGCACGCGGGAGTCTTGAGAGAGAAAAGTCATTTGGATGTAGGCCCTGTGGAGAGGTGCAAAGTATACTATAAGGGGGAAGGTGGTGGCTTCCCCCAAGTCTGGGCCATGGTGAGTCTTCTGTGTCCATGTTGCCCGTGGCTCGTTCTAACACCAAAGGTGCTCCAACTATGCACTAACCACCTTGTGTGGGTTGTGTGCAGGCCCGTGTGAGTGAGTGAAGCTTGTCTACTCTTCGTAGTCCCATCCTGGAGCTCCAACACGCCCCTCTACCCCTCAAAGTGTTGTGAGCTAAGGAGCGTGCCCCGATTCTTCCTGCTTCCGTTATCTTTCACTTAGACTCACATTTGAGTCCCTCAAGGAGTTAGGAGTGCGTCACATGCCATACATCCAAGGGGAAGGCACATAACAACCATTAGATGTGCATTCTAGTTCTGTATTATAATTGAACTTTCCACTACCGAAACCAAATTTGTTTCCAACATTAAGGAGCTAGAAAATTTCCAGCCATTTGAGGCCACGTCTAGATTAAATGTCAAGTCCATTGCCTAGGAAGAGGAGTTTGATGGAAAACCCTTCAACCTCGAAAAAAAAAAAAAAAAAAAATCCAACACAAAATTTATTTTCTAGTATGCCAAATGCCCCTTTTGAATTCCAACTAGTATCTCCCCCTCAATATTTGTTGTAATAACTAGATGATCTACTACAAGGAAAACCGATACCTTTGAATCAGGTACCAAATGTGGACACACCACTAGGAGGATTTTTTAGTGGAAATCAAATGGACACTAGAGCTAAAGCTCAAAATGTGATTTTGGCCTCTTCAAGGTACCATAAACTTTTTTTACACCCTCATTTTTTTGACATTCCTAGCTCAAGTACCTTTACTACAACCACTTTTAGGAGAGTGTAAGAACATTTTTGATTTTCGATGGCATTGGTAAAATTAGTAGGAGAGGTTTTGGTGGCATTCCATGCTACCATGGCCAAAAAAGCAACTACAAAAGAGGAGATAACAAGGGTTGAACAAGAGGTAATTGATCTTCCTAAACGATACCAATAATTGGAAAACACTTCACAATAGGATGTTTTCATTAAGGAAGGGCTCTAAAAGGAAATTAAAAGCCTGCATGAGGTTCAAGTGAAGATTACCAAAGTCTAAACCAAAAAATTGGCCTACCAAAGACAACTACTAGAAATGAAGGATAGGATCTCGGCAATTTCCTTGGCTTATAAATGATTGCAAGTGGACCACAAGGCTCTCCAAGCCAAGCTTTGAAAGGAGGAGGTGAAGCAACATTTGATTGACTTTGCAACTAACATCACATAAAACAAGCTCAAGGTTGCCAAATTGTAAATCATTTAATTACAAACCAAAAATTCCACACTACAGAACAAGAATGAGTAGTAATAGGAGGAACTTTGGCATACTATCAAAAGAATTTCTAGTTTGCAAAGGACTATCCAAGGCCTTAAGAATGACATCCCTGTAATTGAAGAGGACTTTTAGGCCTTGGTTACCGAAAATGAAAGGTTGAACGCCAAGGTTGAGTTAGTTGACCTTTGGCATCACTGGATTGAGGAATTTGAAACCCCCAAGATGGAGCATGCCTTCATGAATGCAAAATTGCTCATTTACTAGCAAAAGGCCCATTGAATTCAATTGGATTAATGGGAGCATTACAAGCCCCAAGTTATCAAACTTATTCAAGAGTCTTTTGAATCATCTCGGAGGGACAAACAACAACTACGCAATTGTTTCAAAGCTTATCAATGTGTGTTCCCATGGTTTGTACCCCCCTCTTTTGGTATAGAAACAATGGTGGACACAACAAAATTAGGATTTGTGAGCGAGAGCCAGTGAAGTGGCTATGACACAAGAACTTAAATGGAGGTCAATTCGGGTGAACCTTTTATAGTAAAGGAAATCAATACCAGAACCAATCTTATGACCAAAATCGAAACTAAAATCAAAACCAACATTGTCACCAAAAATGGAACCGAAACCAATCCTTTCATTGGAATCGATATCAGAATTGACCCCACTGCTAAAACCAAAGTTGATTAAGTTGTTTCCCTTGTAGACCTAACACCTAGAAGTGATTTTGTGGCACAAGATCCTACTCCTTCAACTTCTCAACATATGTTAAATGACCAAGGAGTGACAAATATGGTAAAATAGTTGATAATTGTTTACATTTAGTTTTGATTTATGACTTTGTGATAGTTTTTTGTAGTGATCATGAAGATGTAATCACAAATAGAGAGGAGGAGGATGTTAATAGCCAAAAAAATTATATTGTAAAAACTAATTTTTTTTACTATTGATTTTTCACTACCGATTTCCCGTTACCGATTCTCACTACAAATTTCCCATTATTGATTCTTACTACCAATTCACTATGAGAAATCACATCTGCCAAAACCACACTACCCTACAACTAAAACTCAAAAAACAACTCATATACCACTGTTATGAAACTATCCCTTGGGTATTATAACTATTGTGTAACTATCCCCTTAAAAATACGATGTATTAATGAATAAGTTGCCATGTGAAAAAATCAATTAGTTGTATTATAGTTGCAAGTGAGTTGAAAATGGGTCTTCTATACATTAATTATACACATTGTACATACATATGTAGTCAAATGTGGCAACTATTTAAAAACTATTATAAATGTGTCATTAAAACAACAACTATGTTGCAACTAGTGTACAACGTCATACATATGATCATGCCACATGTCCACATTTCCACCACCCATTATGGGATATATTTGTAACTAATTTTCAATTATGATTCCCATTAATACAATTAGTATGGCCACTAGTGCGCCACTACTAAAATACTAATGTTCAACTATGTTGTGATTATAATACAACTTCTTAACTTAATAAGGATACATATTCATTAATTATTTATGTCTTCATCATGTGTTTCATTTTGAGCAATTTAAAATGTTATGGGAGCACCACCTCAAGTTTTAAAGATCATCTTTGAAGTGAAAAGGAAAATGAATAATGAAAAATAACAAGAAGAAAAATAAGCTTTCCAACTTACAAAACACTTTTTTTTTCCTTTTCTTTTCTTTTTGGACCCCTCCTACTTTCAAACTTCATAACTTTCTTATTTATTATTCATTTAAAAATTATTTAAAGGGTTATATGAGCACCACCTGAAGTTCTACAAGTCCTCTTTGAACTTTAATAACAATAAAACAACATTAAAAAAATTTGTTGGTGTTTGGGAACTGGCCTTTGTAACATTTGGTGGTTTATTTTTTTTGAATTCTTAACCCCCTTTACTTTGAGTGACCATAAATTTTTCAATTTTATTATGTTTTTGACAATTTTTAATGCATCAAATGTGCCAATAGGAGGGGTTCAAGTTTTGTTGAGACACCAAAAACCATGGAGCCTTCCCATTGGATTTGGCTTGCTTTGAACGATTAAATGTTATAGTTGTAATTCAATTTGCAACTAATGAACAACTACAAGATTTAACCCATATGATTTGTCTTCAAATCCCATGTTACAAACTATATAAATAAGGTTTGTTCTCTTATATTCTCACATTAAAATAAATGTACCATCTTGGGATGAATTTGAAAAAGCTTAATCTAAAAGCAAAACATAAAATTAAATAAATAAATTCATGGTTATTTTTTAGTGCACTTAATCTTGTGTTTTCCTACCTATTTACCTACCTAGGTAAGTAAGTAGGTCTTACTTTTCTACCTACCTACATAGGTAGGTAGGTCTTAAGAAAATACGTAGGTATGTACGTTTTAAGACTTACCAACTTACCTACCCATGATTATGTACAACCTACTTAGCTATTAAAGTATTTTTTGTTTTTAAATTTTTTTCCAAAATATAATCAATATGTTAAGTGGAAATTTTCAATTATGCCATGTGTCACAACCTTGGACCATCATTAATAATCATAATGGACAATAGAGATTAATATTTTGAAAAAACAATTATGTCCAAAAATCTTTATAATGCCATGTGTTAGATTTTAATAGATGGAAGACAATTAATGACATTAACGTGACATCATGGGTGCAATTATAATGGAGTTGCATAGTAGTTGAAAATGAATTGTTTTGACTAAGTTGTAATGAGTTGCATCGTATATATAGTGAATTACTACTCTGCAACTCATGCAACTTGTTTATTAGCATTCACTAAATATAAATGAAATGAGTAGTAAGTGTCCTCTGTAATTCAAAAATAAAGTTGCAAGGCCAATTGCAAAACACCTTTTTTTCTCAAAGTGATTTCCCAATACTAATTTTTAGTACCAATTTATCAAGAACCAAAAAGGAGTACCAAAGTAATTTAAATGTTTATATTTATAACTAAAATTTTAGAGGATTAATCTAACACCATTTGGGTTTATCTAAATTAATTAGGAAATATTTTTGGGATTTTCTTAGAGTTCCACCATATTCTTGAAAGGATTTTTAAAAGGGATCCAATGTTTGTAAAAACATTTTTTTTTTGTGAATGGTTGGAAATTTTGTCTTTGAATCAAGTTTTTTTTTATGAAACACTACCTCTTGTGCATCATTTTGGATTAAAATTGTTGTTTTTTTCCTTCAGGTGTTGAAGTGTTTATTCAACACACTAATATTTTGAGATGATCATAAACTAGTATCTATTTTGTAACATTAGATGTTATTAGTTGCTTAGAATTATTTCTTGAATTTAAACCCCTAGGTTATTTACTTAGGGGCTTTAACAAAAATGTATCAAGTTCAGCCCCTTCCATGGAGGATAATGTTGCAACAAAGGTACTTATTAGTAGATGTCGAAAAGGATTGAAGTCTACAAAGAGTCATTGAAAAGGAAAGTTACAAGGCAAAGAAAGGGGGGAACTTTGGGGTTTGGAAAATAGGAACATGATGACAAAAAGGGTGTGGAGAGGCAAGAAGGCTTAGAAAAAGAGGACTAGATGAAGGACACATCCTTTGATGAGGAAAGAAGGGAGAAAACAACAGGAATGGAGATGGAAAAAAAAGTAAGATTTGGATATCAGCAACACCAAAACATGAACAAGTCATGAAATCAATGATCATGGTGATGTTCACATTGATCATGTCCAAGCATGGTTGCAAGAAAGCTCACGAAAGCTAGATTTGCAAGCAACACACAAAAAATATTAGATGGGTGTTTTATGTTCAATTTTAGAAAAAAGGGACAATGATGCAATCCTATACAATGAATTTGTGGCACAAGCCATTGAAGGAGAAGATGTCAAAGGAAAGGAAATGACAACTCAAAACACAACACCTTCTAGGAGGATGATGTTGAAGAAGGAAAAAAATAAAATAATTTATTTATATTGACCTAAAAGTGATGGACATTTCACCCAAACTTAATGGTTGCATACAACCATGTGCAAGACCAAGTGGAACAATTGGAAGTTTGGAATGAGAAGAATTTGACAAAGGCAATCACTCCTAAACAATCGTCATGTGTTTAAAATGTTCTTTAGGGTGAAAACATACTACACTATCCAATGTTGTCATAAGGCAATTTTTGCAAGAATTTGAGATTTGTAATTGGCCATGTGATTAAATAGAAATGATTAAATTGACAAAAGATTCAAAACTACAATAGTATATATACTATAATCACATTATATGAATATTTTTGAATATTTTTGAATTCTCATAACATAATGGACTTTTTAAAAAATACCCAAAAACTTGTAACAATCCATAATCAATGAATATGGACTTCATGCACCTTCATATAATATTTTTTATTGAATAAAGGATTCAATGATAATATGGTGTGATAACATTGATATTAAGGAAAACTTCTTGAAAGGATTTTGATGACCAATTTTTTCTATGTACCTTGAATTATTGTTTTCTCCCCATTAAGTCCTTTTTTTAATGAAAATAATAATTAAAAATTTCATATTTCAAATTAAAGTTCTCCATAAGGTAAACTAGGGTTGAATTTCTTTTATAATGAATTTTTAATGATAACTTGCAAAATGACTTGTGTAATTCAAAGTATCATGCCTTCACACTACCTCCATGTAGTGATAATTTAAGCAATTGTGGACTTCCATATGTGCTGAAAATTGTTACACTTTAGTTTGCTTTCACCGTTCAAATAACAAAAACATTTGTGCTGAAAGAAGGTTGGTGTGAGGTTTGATTACATAGGGATGGGAAATGATCATGGTCAATCATCTATGTTTGAATTAGGTCAGGAAGATGAGGTGACATCTAGTCAACCACATGTTAAGGTTGCAAAGAAGGGGAAATAATTGCAAGTTCTTGTGGAATCACTCCATTTAAGCACCATGGCCACAAGTTACAATTGTCATTTTGCGAAATATTTGAAAGACAAAAAAAGTGACACAACTTATACCTAACATTGTGTGGAAGTAAGTGTATGTGAATTACAAGATGATTTATCTTAATAATTTTTTCCAAAAGAAAACTTTAAAAAAACCTTTTTGAAATGCTTTGAAAAAATTGAAGATTGGGAAATCCAATGAAGATGGGAGTGAGAAAGTTATATTACAAAGTGAAAAGGTGTTGACATAATTAAAAGCCACATATGGACATGGCATCCAAAATGTTTTCAAAAGATGACATGGTATGATTGAGTGTGCATTTACCCCACCCATAGTACCTAGGCCCCATACTCCTTTTATGGTATGTGAAATTGTTGATGGGATAACATTTACACCATCATTTAACTTGGGCTCTGAGACCGCATTCACTTCAAATGTTAAAGGGTAGATAGAAGTGAAAGTCTTGCAATGCCAATCCACCAACATTACTACCATGGCATGAAAGATGGTGGTTGGCAATGGTAATTAAATTTTTTTAATCTAGATAAAAATGGAGGTTAGTATAAAAAAGAAAAGATAGGTTAGGTTTGGCAATTTCAAAGCAACTAAAGACTTAAGAATTTCAACAAATGAAGAATTTAAGGTTAAGTTTAAGGATGTGTTAAACTTGTAACTAAATTTTTTGATCCCAAGTATAGGTAGCTAGATTATCTATGTGTTCCCCAATGATTTCATATGTGAAGTTTAAGTAGCTTCTATGTGAAAAACTAATCAAGATAACCACAACTTTGAACAAATGATGTACTTGGGCTTTGTAAATTGAAGTGCTTCATGAGTCTTTTCCATTTCCATTTCAATCCACCAATTCCCGACTCCACCCACACTATGTACCTTGCATGCATTTCATTGTATACATGCACTACATTTAGGTCATGGCCAAAGGCAAGTTCACATTTCCCAAGTCGCCACATCACAAACATCTCCTCACCCATATAACTTGGGTTGCCCAATAAATATTTAAAATAATCATTTGTATGTAATGTGCACAAAAAATTAATGCCAATTTCTATATAAATCAAACTCATAAAAGATGTTCACATTAGGAACAAGCTTAAATACCCATTATCAACGTAAATGAACAATTCACAATAATTAATCAACATCGTGTTGTTCATATAATACATTTTCTTGTGCCCATTGAACTAATATCTATGGGCATCATTGTTTTAGGGCTTAGGGATCTCAATGAGGATCCCATCAATGAACCCAATATAGCCTTGGAACTTGGGAATATGTTACTAACTCATCAAACTTTGACAAACTAAAGTTTGTTAAAGTTTTGAATAAACTTAGAATTGCCCGCATTGTGGCAAACATGTCTTAAATACCAACATTTCAATTGATTGATTGCTTTGCACCTAGATCCAACTCGTTTGCATTGAATAGTGCTCTTTTGTTTGTTTCGCAATTACAAATGAAAACATAATTTAATATTGCTTACACTTAACCTAAAACATATTTTCATCACTACTTGACAAGGAGCTAATACGTAAAATGTGATGAAGAGCACAATTATAAACCTTAACAAAAAAAAATCATTAAATATTTTTCTAAAAACCTGAAAAACAACCCCAAAAAAACTCTTGATCCAAACCCTAAAATAACCCCTAAAAGACTTCGTGAAATAAAAGTTAAAACAAACCTTAAAAGCAACCTTAAAGGAGCTCTTAAAACAAATTCTAAATTAGAAACCCTAAAAACACCTCAAGAAATTCAAAAGAAGGCCTTAAAAACCCTTAGAAATGTTTTTTCTTAAAAGCCTAAATGGAACCCTAAAATAAAATCCAAATGAAACTAATAATAAAAATGTAATAAATGTTTTTTAAAAAACATAAAGCAAGCACTACTACAAAATGTGGGTGCAATTCACTAGTCCCCATTGACTAGACTAATGTATTCACTCAAATTCCAATGAATCACTTGGCATACAAGGACACCTTTTGTTGTAGTTAAGAAAAAATGATAAGTGAAAGTTAAAATGAGTAATACCAAAAAGAGTTTTTTTTCAAGTTTTTTTTCTCTTGAATGAAAGTGAGAAAGAAATGAATAATAAAAACATTCCTTTATGTAGTTCCATGTATTTAACCTTAAAGACATATAACTTAAAAAAACATCCTATGTAATCCATGGTGCAAACCCTAAAATAATATTGTGATGAAACCCCCCCCCCCCCAAAATGGCACAAAAGTGCATACCCAAAAGAGTGCCACAAATGAAAACCATAAATTTTGAAAAAAGTCAAAAAATGAGTTCAAGAAGTCAAAAACAAATCCAAAAAAATCATATAAATTGAATTTTCACCCCCTTATTTAAATTTCACACCCAATTTTCAAATTTCATCCCCAATCTTGGGGACTTTACACATAACCAATAATAAAGGATGAAACTGAAATAAAAGGTGAAATAGGGTATTAAATTGGGGAGGATTTTACAGATAACTTTAATCCATACATACAATTCAATTAGCAAAATTATGTGAAAAATCCAGATTACATTGGTAAATACGGAGGACTTGCATTTTTTCAAAAATGCATAGCTACAATATTATAATGAAAAAGGAAACTCTTCCATCACAAAATTGTTGTTCATAATAATTCAACAATATCAAATTAAAGAATGTGGATTCAAGGTCTCCTAAATTTTAGTTTGATGGGTGCATTGGTTTTACAATAACAAGGATGTTTAAACTAGCATAGCTTGGCATCTTAAACATTTTCCATCACATTATTGTCATGTCAAACATGAAAATAGGCTCTAGTGCAACAAAAATAATATTTATTCTTGAAAATGGAAAACAATGTAATTGAAGAAAATTCAAATGGAAATAATGACAAAATAAAAATGTAAAGTGCATAGGTAACATTGGTAGATGATTGAAAATTTTGTACAAATGGCACTCAAAGGCTGAAATTTGTCTTTTAATTTAAAGAATTTTTTTTTAAAGGACAGTTGAAAACCCCAAAATAAAAATAAAAATAATTATGATGTGTGACTATGAGATTTGGAAAAGGGACCCAAAGAAAAGAGGATTTTGGAATAAAATAACGTCATTGAACATGTGGACATGGGAAAGTGAAGGATGTTTTATACACTACAGTGACCTTATATGGATGTCACAATAGTAGTTTATCATGTATTCCCTAGATGCAAGAAAATAAATAAAATAAAATTCATTAAAATAATAGAAAAAGGATCTCATTTATTTACAGCTATCATAATCAACCTTTTAAGAATGAAAAAATCAAATCAAAATTATGGATAACCAATAAGTAATGTACTTTTGAATTTTGCCCACACTTTTTGTCACACTTGCAAAACTCATGAATATGGACTTTAATCTTATAATGTGTTTGTCTTATGTGTTTGAAACTTTGGGATATTGAATTAATCATTTTTAATAAATTAAAAATCCATTGAATGAATGGATGTGATTTTAATTTATTATGTTATGGAATTTTTTTAATCACAAAAACTATAATTATTTTAAAAGCCCTTTTGAGCATTTAAAATAATAAAATTTAAAAAATAATTATTTATATTATTTATATGTAAATCATGATTTGAAATTGAAAATGGAAAAAAATGTTACTTTCAATATCGTCTAAATAATCATATTTTAAGTTAGTTTTAAACTACATTAGAAAAGGACTTTGAAAAGGGACTCTAATCCATTGAATTAATCAACCCTAGTGTGCTTTCACCTTGAATTTAAGTGATTGAAAGGTTGTGGTCATGTGTAATGACTTGTGATCTCACTTTGGAAGCTACTACTCTAGCATTATGACTAGACTTGGAAAAAAAATCATTCCCAAATTGAAAAACAAATAAGTGGTTGAAGACTCAGTTCAACATTGAGAGAAGTGAAAAACCTGGTCAAAGATTTTGCCATTGAACTTGACATGCTAGGCGCTTGAGATAATTATGGAATGCACTTATGCTAATTTTTTCTGAGTAAATCATGAAAGCATTGAAAGCATGTTGACACTTAGCATGAATTCATTATGAAAGGAATTTGTTTTATTTCATTTCATTTCATTGCATGTTTAATGATAAATGAAAATAAAAAAGGGGGACTAAATGATTGTTCATGATCATATGAACACTATGTGTAAGAGGCTCTTTGCATACCTCCTTGTTAACATCTATTAATACTTTTTTTAAATGGCCTTTTTTTCATAACTCAATGGGTGGGTGATCTTGGTTTTCTTTTTGTTTCATTTCAATTTCTTTGTTGGATACACCCTTTATTCCAAGTTTTCATGTTAGATATTGTCAAATTTCACATATTACTTGGGGGACAAGTGTGTTGTTTTGGTCTAGTTAAATCATAATGTATCTTAAGTTGTTGAAGAATGTTGCAAATACCACTTGAAATAGATTTTGAGAAATGAAGTTATCAAAATATCTTTATCTAATTTATGTATTAATGCAAAGAACATTGTTTCATCTAAATTTTCAGTTCAATAGAGCATGTTTGTGAAGAAATTATCTTTGGATAAAATGGAAAACTAAAACAATGTGGTTTTGAAGTGCATTTTAGTTCTATGATTTAATGTTCTAAAGTGGGAACATTTATTGAAGTTTTGTGATAGATAGAATGATAAACATCGTAAGAAGATAAATTCCAATGGAAAATGTTGGGTTGATCTTTGAAACAAAATACAAGGATAATTTTTTTTATTCCTACTGCAAGTTGTTATTTTTGTAGGTAGCAAGTTTAATAAAAAAACAACAATTGAAATCTTAAAGTGTGGAGTTGCATTGAAGTAAAACGAAAATTTGCAATTTTTTATGATGAAAGTTAACACATTTACGATTCACATCAATTCTACTTGATTTATTAATAACAATGGGCAATGGTGTTTGTGTTTTCATTAATCTTGACATGCAAAATATGATTTTGACCTACACAAAGGATTTTTCATGGAAATTATGGCCCAAATTCACTGGTTTTTAAAGAAAAAAAAACCTCCAAATTGCCATTGCTTTTATGGTATTTTCTAGTAGGTAGCCAAGAATTCTATATAGCCAAGGTAGAAGGATTCTATTTTTTCTCTACTTTCATATCTAGTATGTAGCCAAATTTGGCTAAATTGGTTATTGGATGACCTTTGGCTACATCACAAAATCCTTAAAAACATCACTAGGTCACAATATCAAAGAAATAATAGCTAAAAATAAATGTCCATCATGTAATTATGTAAGTAATGACATCTAAGACAAGAAAGAAAAAAAGGTTGCATAACTTTGATGTGTAAAGACACAAAATAAACATCATGATTTTTCATGAATTGTACATAACTCTAGTTATTTTGAAAAGTAAACATAACAAGAATAACACAAAGTTTAAATGAAGACATTTCTTTTATTTCATGGTTTTTCAAAAGGTGAAAAGAATGGCATTTATAAATTGACCACAATTTTACATGGAAAGGATACCAACTTTGTATTATAGTGTGCATTTACACAACCATGATCTTGGAATTAAAACATTGATGTAATAACACATAAGAATGCATGTTTCCTTTGAACATTTCTTTTGTTATCAATCGAACATTGGGTCAGACCTATGACTTTTCAAAAGTTCAAAAATTAAATAATTTTTTTTCCAATGCCAAGGGATTAAGTGCAAACTTTAAGTCCCACTTAGCATGATGCTTCATGTTGATTATTACTAAATCACTTAGAAAAAAATCTACTATATTTTCATTAAAAAATTGAATGTTTTGCCATTCAAGCTAAATAAATTAATTGGAACTTAATGCATTCAAACTGATGTGTAGCTTGTGTCATTGGCCCAAGTGTGAACACATTTTTTGTTTTTCGCATTTTCAGAATTGAAAATTTCTAAATTCAGTAATGTGAACACATTGAGGGCTCCACTGAATTTTCCTTCCAAACCCAATTTTGCATTTTTTTTGAAATTTTAGCAATAAAATCCCCAAAAAAATCAATATCTTTCATCACACCTTAGCTCTAAAAATTGTGAAATAAACTCTATTAAACCTCCCTCACCAAGGGCTTTCCAACAACACCAAGAATGCCTTCAAATTTCAATACAATTTTCAGATTTCATTTTATTTAGTTTTCATTGAGAAAATGATTAATAATTAATAGTTTCCACATTGTAGCTCCAAATAGTTTCAAACCAAGTTGATGCACCCCTATTCCTTGAGAGTTCTCCAAAGATGCCAAGAGCATGCATGAAGTGTTGTGGTTTGGGAGATTTCAAACAAAACAAACTACCTTATTTCATATATAAATATTAGACATATACCATAAATAATTTCAAAAGTACACAAAAGGAATGATTAATGAATTGTAGAGTTTGAAGATGTATCTAACAAGGTTTCAAATCTTAATTTTCACTTCCACAGTCCATTTATATATGTTGTTTGGTTTCCCTTTATCAAAAGCCATTGAAATCTTTGAAGCAAAACATTTTAGGATTGTTTTTGCTATTTAATTGAAATTCCAGGTAATATTTAAATGAAACATTAAATGTAATTACAAAAAGTACTAGTCTCATGACATCCAAATTTTCAAATCTTGAAAACTAATTTATTAAAAGTTTTTCACAACCTTGAAAAGTTTTTTAATCACCATTTGACATGTGTAGGGAAAGTAAACATTAACTTCTAACGATTTTCAATAAAAAACTAAGCATTAAATTGTTTAGGATTCTAAACATACTATGTCAAATTCTTGTAACTTGTCAGTCTTTATGCAATCATTCTTAAAATTTTGTTTAACAACAATGCTCATGAATCAAATTGGAACATGTAAATGCATTTATAAGCAAACAATAAATTTTTTATCATGTCCATAGTAATGCAATCATAATAACCAAAAAAATTTCAAAACAATTGTTTTCCACCATGGAATGTCTTAAATTATACCATCCCCACAATATGCACAAGTAGAACATATCATCTTTTGATTAATTCCCATTCTAATGTTTCTTTGTCATGTCTAAATGCCTACTTTTTCCTTAGTTCTAAATAATTCAATTAAATTCAAAATAACATACTTGATGCAAGGTTTTTTTTTCAAATTCTTCAAGTAGGTTCACTAGCAAAGATCCCCAACATTAATTAACATTAAATGGGGACTATCTTAAGTGGGCTATGGCATTTTTACAAAAGTGCTGCTATAAGTAGTGATTTAGGAAGTCCTTAGGTTTAGATGTGGTTAATTAAAAAAAAAAAAATTCAAAAAATGGAAAACATAATCCTTAAAAAAAACCATCACCAAGTTATGAAAATATGCCACAGAAAAACACTAACTTGATTTATCAATGCACCTTTTCAATATTAGAACAACAAGTTATCATGCCATTTTGGCTTGCCAATCATGAAATCAATCATGTGTTTCACAATCCTTTTGATACAATTCACTATGCTCTTGTAACTTATGGCATATTTTTTTGATCGAAACAAATTGTCAAAACATGACCCTTAGTGTTGCCATAAATTTATTATTGAATTTCACATATGCACATGTGTTGTGAAGGTTTGGTCATCTATTGAAGATATAAATTGTAACTATTGAAGATGTTGAATAAACCTAATTTTCTTTGTGATACTTCTCTTGTGATACATGAGACATTATTGCACATAAAATGTTTACATAAAAAAAAGAAATTTGTCTTTCATCATCCATATCATTATTACATTAATTGTCTAAATTTGGTTACCTTTTTGCATTGTACACCTTTGACATGCATTGGCACACATGTAGACAATCCTCATTAATAACGTAATTAAATTATTCTTCACATTAACAAGCAACATGGTGTTTCATGGCCAACCTTTTTTTTATTGGAATTTTTTTGCTATTCAATGAAATTCAAAATTAAACAATGAAGTGATTTTAAAGATTTTGAATTGCCATAATTCACAAGAAAAATTTCCAATATTCTATACTTGTTTCAAGTTAGTAGCCAAAAATATAAGAGGAAATGTTTTAGTTTCATATCTTGGTTATATCCAAAATTGGTTGATCCTATGATTGATTGTTATTTAGGTTACATAAAAAAATTGACATAAAAATGTTATTCATGATTGCACTAAAAGAGATCATGTGACCCCACCACCCACTAAATTAATGCAATGTAAGCGATGTTTTCAAATTGCTTGAATTGCTTTGAAGATGATATAATCATGAAAAATAATAATATCCATACCTTTATAATAATGTCATGCATGACAACCATATGCAATGAAGTCATGAAATTTTAATAATTTTCATGTAAGCTTTCAAATCATGGATCTAGGAAAATTCACCCTATGTAATCAAACTTGTTTGGTCACATCAATTTGAGTAGCTCATTCATTGTTTGTTAACCAAAGCACAAAATAAGTCATTGTGGGTCATGTTTATGTGTTTATATCCATGTATTCTAATTGAGTAGGGTTGATAATTCATTTTCATTTAATCTTTCACCAACCGACATACAAAAACATAACCTCATTTTATAGTTTTATAAGCATGTAATTAATATTTGGAGAAATGTTTTCTTAGACATATTTTGCTTTTATGTGATTATTCATAAAAGCTTAAAGGTTTCAAGGGACAACTATAAGTTGTTTATGGTTTCTTTACATGGTTCAAAAAACATTGAAAGCACCTAGGCCTCATTAATGACCTTTGCAAAAGCTATATTCAAATTGTAAATATTTTTTTAAAGTTTACAAACAAACTACCTACATAATCAAGTTTTCCATACCTTTTTAATTATACCATGATGTTATCTTTTAATTCATCATGGAGAAATGATGTTGTAACATCCATCTAATGGACTTTGAAATCAAGCCTAGCTCCTACCTTCAATAACATTCAAATTGATGCATACCTTGCAACTAAAGCAAAAGTATTATTTTAATTAATCCTTTCAATTTATGAGTAGCCATTTGCCATTACTCACACCTTGTAACAATCAACTTCATCAAACTTCCCTTTCATTTCACCTTAAAAACCCATGTGACAACAATGGCTTTTCTTCCTTTAGGAAATTTCACAAGCTCCCTTGTCCCATGTTTTGTAATAGAAAATTATACTATACATTTCCTACATTTTTCCAATGTTATAGGTTCATTGAAAATGGCAACACAAGTGTATTGTGTCAACTTTGACAATGCACTCCTTAATTTAGTTGACCAACTCACAATTTGTTGATCAACATTTGTTATCACAACCTCATGAACAAAGATTCAAGCACATCTAATTCGACCATGTGGTGCCACTAGGAAATATAGTTGCTTCTTGTGGAATGAATCCTTCAACTTCCACTTCATAATCTTGAAACTCCATGATAACAAACATTTTTTCAACTTCTTTTATCCCTTTAATAATTCCCATTGGAAAACCTTTCTTCATTGCTTCATTGAAAATCACATACTAACTAATGATTAATTTTCATGTTGATTCTTCAATGAACTTGTAAGTTTTATAGTCCAAGTTGTATCCCATAAAAACACAATTATTGTTTTTGGCCTTCAACTTAAATGTAATGTTATCAAATTTTTTTGCATATGTTGCACATCCAAACATTCAAAAACATGATTCATGAAAGGTTTTTTTTTTTATGCATGTTCTTGATTAGAATTATCATTCTACTCACAACTTCATGAGGATATTTAGCCTTTGAGATAGATTGTTATGTTCATAACTTTTGCCCAAAATTTTGAACTCAAGCCACTATGTTACATCATGTTACAATTGATGTGTAATTCACCCACTTTTTTGTATTGTTTTGTTGAGGAATGTAAGTTGCAAACTTTCAATGTTAGATCCCCTAAATTTTCAAAAAAAATTCAAACTCCTTTGAAGTAAACTCGCCACCATTGTCATTACTTAAGATTTTCAATTTATTTATGGTTTGATTTTCAACTTTAACATTTTGAACTCTATGAACCTTTTGAAGAAGTGTGGTATTTCTTGACCTTTCCTTTGTAGAAAGTGACAAAATGTTTCCTTGAAACAATCCGTGATAAAAGTCAAGAAATATTACACTTTTCCAAAAGTTGTCTTGGCTAGTCCCATAGCCTTGGGGAAGTCACTAGATTTGTACGTTATATGAAACACATGAAATAACTTGGGGTATTTTTTATATGTTATAAAATAATAAACATGTCCAGGGTTGAGCCCTAGGATTTGACAGTGGACTTAAGAAGCCACCTACATACGTTTTATGCCCAATCATTCCAAATAACGCTTGCATCCTCTATCTTATAGTGGCTGCTGGCATAGAGTTAGCCAATGCTTATTCCTCAGATACCGTCATTGTTTCTTCTATAAGAAAAAGGAGTTTACGACTTGTGGTCCTTCTATTATTGAATTAAAATATTTTAAAAATATTGTAGGTATATAAAAAAAACACCTTTTTCTAGTTGTTTTTCACTTTGCATGTGTCATCATCAAACTTAACATTGTACCTTTGAGGTGTTGTTTTGTATGAATTAAAAAAATCTAAATGTTAAACTAGGAACATAAATGACACTGTAGCCGGACAATGGGTGACCGTGCACAAGACTCTCTGGTCCTGTGAACTCAAGAGCTGTTCTGCCATCCAATTTGATCAGTGACGGCGAATCTGGGTTCCATTAGTGCAAGGGGAGATTTTGTTTGCATGGGATGCTTGGGTGTTTGTGTTCTGGCAGGGAATTGGAGAAGAATGGCGGCGGATCGATGAGGGGATGCGGCGCCTCATTGATGAGTGATGGGAGGAGTGATCTGGGTGAAGGATGCGAGGACGAGAGAAGCTTCGGGAGGAAGCCAGGAACGGGAGGAAAGGGGATAAGTAGGAGAAGAAGCAGTTTTTGCAGGACAGATTGGGAAGGAGACATAGGAGGTAGTGTGTAAGAGGCAAGATAGACAGGAGCTTAAGTGAACATCTGGGAGTCGGATTGCTAGTTTTTCTCTTCCGCTGCGATTGGCAACTGACCGGTTCTAGCTTCTGTTTTGGGAGTAGCTGAACAGATTAGATGAGGGCAAGGGTCTGGAAGTCTGGATTGTCTGAATGTTTTCTGTGAAATAAAGGACAAAAAGATTTTGTGAAGTCTCTTGGTGTCCGGCTATGCCGATGCGAGAAGTCGATTTGTGAAGTCGAACGGTGTCTGTCCGTGATGTTTGGCGATGCCGATGCACTGCAGAAGTTGAGAATCCGAGGTCACGGGTCTAATTGTTCGTTGCGTTGTGAGGCATGAGGCTCGTGCTCTCCGTCTGTGTGATCGCAAGTGCATTGTGTAGGTCCGGCACAACAGCCATCGAACTGTAGTAAGTCAGGGAAGTAGCAGACAGACTGTACCTCTGAGAGGACGAACTGGGTCCTCAAGGGGTGGGGTCAGACAGGGCGCCTGGAAGCATTCTGGGTGTTCCTCCTTTTTGGTATCAGAGCGGTTGCGATCAAGCGACTGA
>Ga0209208_10003304_pt1 | contig 23134 bp, 15 predicted proteins | sample S1TSphfallax_3_FD_187694 | JGI IMG/M metagenome (GOLD analysis project Ga0209208, IMG submission 187694) | Host-associated microbial communities from peat moss isolated from Minnesota, USA - S1T2_Fd - Sphagnum fallax MG (SPAdes) (version 2) | ecosystem: Host-associated > Plants > Peat moss >...
TAGTTTAACATAATTTTGTTTAGCCATAATTAATTTAGCCTAATTTAATTTAACCATTTTTGGTTTTAGCCTAATTTAATTTAGCCATAATTAGTTTAGCCATAATTAATATTTATTTATTTATTTTAGCCATAAATAATTTAACCTAACTTAATTTAACCATAATTATTTTGGCCTAATTTAATTTAGCCATAATTAGTTTTTCCTAACTTAATTTAGCCATATTTAGTTTAGCCATAATTAATATTTATTTATTTATTTAAGCCATAAATAATTTAACCTAACTTAATTTAACCATAATTATTTTGGCCTAATTTAATTTAGCCATATTTAATTTACCATAATTTAATTTAACCATGGTTAGTTTAACTTTTTTGTTTATTTAACCTAGGTTAATTTAAGTTAGCCTGAGTTAGCATGGGGTTAACCTTAATACTAAAGGCACATAATATTATTATACATAGCTTATGTAAATATATTAAGTATAATAATTTAAGTATGTATAAGTTTAAACCATTATTTTTATGACATGTGTCCATGTTGTTCAGATTTAGTTTCACACACAACCGTATGGTTGAAAAATTATACAATACCAAATTTATAGTTGCAAACATCACCAAGATAGTTGCAAATGGTAACTAGTTGCATGGTAGTTGCATAATGACTGGTTGCAAAAAACAGAATTTCTAGTAGTGAAAATATATGTGCACAAGCTAGGAAGAAAAAGACTCCTACTCTTAGAAGGATGAAAAACATTGGTATGTTTTTACCAACTTGTGCAACTATTAATATTGATACAGAAAAAGCTTGTGCAATTGATGTGGTTGGTCCAAAACCTGAACTTATGCAATTTTTGTTGTTGGTCCAAAAGAAACTTATACAACTGCTACTATTAATCTAGAAGAAACTTGTGTAACTATTGTTTTTTGTTCTAAAAAAAGTTTGTGCAACTATTGTTGTTAGTCCAAAAGAATCTTATACAACTATTGCTATTAGTCTAGAAAAAACTTCTACTACATAGGTAGTCATAGCTAAAGTTGTTGCCAACTTCTACAACTATTGTTATTACATGGAAGAAGAGCACTTCCACGTTGCTACCAACTTCTACAACTTTTGCTTTTGTTCCAAAAGAAGTTATTGCTACACCATCACCATCTTCTGTAATTATTGTAATTGTAGACCTTAGATGAAGAAAATGTTACTGCTGTAGATGTGAGTTGTTGTTGCCCTTTGACTACTTTCAAACTATGATTCCTGCATAATAGCTTTAGGATGAAAAACACACTTTTCTACAGTTAACATTTGAACTTGTCATCAGTCCTTTAGGGCTATAACCATAATACATTACAATCATCTTGGTTATGTAAGGAAGACAAAGTTTTGACAACTACTAAAATCACCTTCCCACATGATGCACACTTGTAACCATGAAAATTAACCACAATCAATATTTTTCTACAAAGTGTTACATAGGAAGAGAAACACAATAAATGAAACAAAAAATGTTAAAACCAAATGAAAGAAAGACAAACTGATGGAGTTCACATACATGCATCCCTGAGGGTGAAAGTGATCATAGGCCCATTTGAAAAATCACATTTTACATTGCAAAATCATCTATCACACAAGCAACAGAAGATTGTTAAGAAGGTTAATGGTCCAACTCTATTCACTTTCACCCTAAATTGACAACATTGTGTGACATATTATATAATGTTAATTGCATAGTGAACAAGTTGTGCCATGTGGGATCAACGTTTGTAGATAGTAGTGGGATGCAGATCCAGGGTAGAAAAAATCCACATGTCTTCCACAGAATAGCTACACATACAATATTGTTGCAAGTCAACATTATCATCATCAGTTGTGTGAATAATGCACGAACTTCTACGACCCAACTCATTGTAAATTGTAGCAAGCCTAATCACAACAAAAGTAGTAGTCTATAAAAGAAAACTCCAAACAAAATGTAGATCCATAGACTGGCAACACAAAGCAATAACACAAATCCTATAACAAAGATAAAAACTATTAGCAGCTAATTGTCCTAGAGAAAAGTACTCAATGCACTCATATTACAGTCCCAAATTCAACATGAAACTAAAAGCTCAAGTAGTCTATAAAATAATAAAAGTGAAGAATTATACTTCATTCATCACCCTGGACATCTTCATAAGCTCCAACTCCCTTTTACTAGATCTAGAAAACAATTCCACGCCTACAAGCCAAAAAGAAAATGTTGAAGAAAAGAAATACTCATTGACACTACTACATGGCATATGTTGAAATCTAAAAGCTTTTAGCTTGTATATACACCTCCAACAAATAAGATCCACTAGTTGTAAGGATACAAGACAAATTAACTATAGAGATGAATAATGGGTTCTCTTGAAAGGGGCAATGAAATATGGTGGTGTTTTATGGTTGGAGAATCAGTAAGAAGCTACAAAACTATTGTTGATGCTTGTGTACCTAGGTAAGAAGATGGGGCCGAGTTCTAGGTGTCATGTGCAACAAATATCATAAAGGTGGCTAGAAGTTGCATGGCAACAATCTAGAATCCATTGTTTATTGGACCCCACAACGACTAGCTTGTAAGCAAAAATTGTGTAAATCCCAATTCGTCTCATTCTCTATCCACCCACCATAGCTGAAATCCTGAAACTTAAACTCCTCTTGTTGCCATTGCCCCCTTGTTTCTCTCTTTTGATTATGCTCTGTGTTGGAATGAAGATTCTTCTACATCAATAATTTGAAAACAGGAAGCGATTTGTTTCAAAGCCTTGTAAGAAACAATATTACAACACTAGGAGTGACCAAACACTCATTGCATAAATTATAAAAGAGTGTCATCGGACAATAAGTTAGAATTGTTCTTCCATTTGTTTCACATACGTGATCTTGTTGTGATTTTTTTTACAACTCTCCTAGAAACGTTTTAGATAACTTGCGATTGATTATAGGCGCTAGTTTGAAGATAGACATAATACCCACGTAGTTTTATTTTGAGCAACCAAAAAACAAATTTGGAAGGGGAAAACCATTCTCGTCTAGAAGGGGGAAACCTTCAGTTGCATCTATGTGCATGTCTTTTCTTTGTCAATATTGAGTTCTTCCAAAACATTAAAAGTAAAAAATGGCTAGAGAGCTAGTGTTAATGCTCATGTTTACCGATTCAACTTCCTAATGCAAACCTTGTTTCTAATAGGGAAACCGCACACAACAAGTTGCTTAGAAAACTTGACGACTTAGATGGATACTTGTAGAGTTTTCCAAGTTCATAATATTTTTGTCTCTCAAGACTTTGCTTGATTAACTGTAACAAGTTGGTCGCACTTTTTAATCGTAATATTTTATTAAAACCATTGCAACTAGAAATGATTACAATCTAATCTTTGTTATTTTCTTCGCAAAGTGGATATTAGATAAGGAGACTCATTCTACAAACACATGGTTGGTTATAGAAGTTGCAAAGACATTGAGACAAGATGAGCAAAACGCATGTGATAGAAATGAAATAAAGGAGACCAAAGCTTTTGCTACAACTATTACAGACCTTGAGGAAGAGGATGGTAACACCTAAAACAATTGGATACTTTTGTTTCAAGCCATTTCTTGTTTGTTATCATGTTTAATTATGGTGTTTTCAACAAAATTTGAAATTTAGGTTTAAACCTTGAAGTTGTAGCACATATGAAGTAGTTGAAAATTTAATTTTGGTGAATTTTTGCTAAGAAAAAAAGACACGAATGCGAGCACCATAGTTAGTTTGATTGATTGACAAAGGAGCTTGACGGCTTCGGCCTTCTAGGAGCTATGACCATGTTAGATCTAACTTCGATTATTGTAGTGCAAAAGGACTTTACTCAATTGTTGCAATGCAATGGGACTTTATTGACAATATTATAAATGGACCATTTCCTAGGTTAAGGTTGGACCCAAACTTCAAGTCTCATAAATTTTAGCAATTTGGAATTTGATTTTTCAAACTTTCAGCACAACAACCACTTAATTTTGAAAAAAAATTAATTATGGCCAAAATGGTAAAGGTATTCAAACAATGAAGTGGGGCAAAATGTGCATTCAAGATATTCATCGAGATAGGATCATAATAGTCCTATATTGGTAGAAAATGTTAATGTTTGGGGAGTATCAAAGTATCATGATTTTTTTTAAGGGCCAATCAAAATGACATATTACAAAAAAAAATAATTGAACTTTGATATGTGCCTACTTTTAATTAATATTGAATTGCAAGAAGGTATGGTCATTAAAGGTATATAATACATACACTTACATACCACAAAACATTTACATGAGATTGTGTAAATGTATTTGACAAATATTTACATTGCCTTCATAGTAAAAAACTAGTTATACACAACAACATTATAAATGTAAACATAAAAAGTTTAGACATGTAAAGCTCTAATCACACCTAGTGTTAGTGTTAACATTAACATCACCCCTAGAACATTTTCTTAACACTAATCCTAACAGTAATCACCCTTAACATTAACATTTTTGTTAACATTTATTGAGGTGCATTCACACTTGCAAGTAATTTAGGTTTTTTTTAAATTTAGGGTTTAAAAAAGTACCTTTGTGTCATCATGGATTCACACCAAAATTCATGATGGCAAGTTCAGGTAGGTTTTTGCCATTTTTTTTCAACATGCCCCTTGTTCCTTCCAACCATTCTTAACCCTTTTCATCATGCACAAGCATGTGTTCACACAAGCTAGCTCTTTTTTTGGCTTTGCTATTCACAAACTTTCATTTCTATTTTCTTCATGCTTTTCCTTTTCATCCCTCATGCCTCTCTTCTTCATTTCTTTTATTTCATCGAATTGTTTGATCTTTGCTCAATTTTCGTTGTAGTTTCATTGAACTATGTTGGTGTTGTCGTTTTGTTTTCACTAGTGTTACCATTTTGGTGTTATTGTTTTGTCTTTGTTGGTGTTTTCACTCCTTTGTTGTTGCTTCATATCTTCCCCGTAGCTCAAAATCACAACAAACCCAGGCTGCTTTTGTTTTGGAATTCTATGAAACTCCCTCCTTCAATAGCTACAATTTTTAGCTTTGCAACATCAAAAGAAGTAGAAGCAAAAAATAAACAAAAAGGACAAACTAATGTAAAGATAGGATATTCCCTATGCTTTGTTACATGAAGATTTGCCACCATTATCATTGTTGTTCATCTTGTCTTTGCTTGCTATTGTTGATGCACTAGTGCCGAAACTACTTGTGGTTGCAACACCATGCCCGCTTGTTGCATTACTGCAACCTACTCCTTTGTTGCCTTCTTATTCATGATCTCGTTTGCTCCTTCATTCTCCTATTCCTCTTCCTCATGATTTGTTGCAAGTGTGTGTTGTTATTGTTGCAACTTGTAGATGATTGTTGGTGTTGTTGCAAGTGCGTGCTTTGTTATTGTAGGTGATTATTGGTGTTATTGTAGGTGCGTGTTGCTATGATTTTAGTTTATGGCTTTTAGTTTACTTCTAAATTCTATTAGGTAAGTCTTTTGAAACTCTTCATTTTTAATTATGGTTGCAAAAAGTTTTGCTTTGTGCAAGAATAGAAAATGATGTTTAAATGTTTGTGTTCATTGTTAGTGATAAAAAGGATAGAGGAAAAACATTTGAATTTTGATCGAACTTTGTTGTCATTCTATTTTGATTGTGGAACTTCAATTTAAAAGGAATTTCAACTAGCATAAAAGATATACCATGAGGTCAATACTATATGTCGAAGTTTTTTTTGTTGCATCATTATTACACTTTTGTTTTGTTATTGTTTGTGTTCATTAATTGTTTGATGTTTAATTGTTTGTGTTCATTGTTAGTGATAAGAAGGATAAAGGAGAAGCATTGAGTTTTGATTGAACTATGTTGCCATTATGTGCATCTACAACATAGATAAGTCCTCACCTTCCATTTCTTTCTACTCCATGGACAAATTAGAGGATAAGGTTTTGTTATTAATGAGGTATATGCTATTGTTTCAAATAATTGATTTCTTTTCAAACTACCCTCTCCTTCATCTTTGGATTTGAACTTTAACAACTTAAACCCCATTGCTAAAACCATAGAACTCCTTATTATAGCTGCACTCCATCATTTGCAATTGCGAAGTTGTCTTTTAGTTTTATCGTAAGAATTAGAGCATTGGGTGAAACTGAGGAGCACCACATGGTTTTCTTGATTTTTATTAACAAAATATGATGATGATAAATGGGTAGAAAATTTTAGAATGACCAAATCAACATTGTTTAGGATTACTAACCAATTGCGAACTATGTTGATGAAGCAAAACAATCAATATCGAAGTGCAATTCATGTTGAAATATGGGTGTCATGTGTTATTTATAAGCTAGCCCATGGTGTTAATTTCTTTAATTGCAATGAGTTGTTTGCAATTGGTAAATTAATAGTGTCACTCGTGTTGCATGAGTTTGTGGAGGTTGCCAATATCAAGTTCAAGAAGTTAATTTTGTGGCCAGTAGGAGCAAAAATGAATGTTGTGATGGAACGTTTTGGGCACTTGTGTGGATTGTCAAATGTTCACATTGCAATTGATGGCACCCGCATTCAAAATCTTAAACCATTTTTCCTAAAGATTATTACTATCATAATAAAGGAGGCTATTCAATTGTAGTTCAAGTAATATTAGATTCTAAAAAAACATTTTTTGACATTTGTGTTGACTTGCAAGGCAACATTAATGATTCTAGAGTCCTACGTAAGTCTGCATTATATAGGCATGCTCAAAATCAGGGTTTATTTGATTTTAAGAAAGGTGTAGATGGCTTTCCATTGTATCTATTGGGTGACAAGGGTTATCCATTAATTGGTTGGATTATGACACCTTTCAAAGAAGAAGGGCAACATTCAATATTATAGCTTTTATACAATAGAAAACATAAACAAAGGAGATTAGTAGTTGAGAATGCTTTTGGCATTTTGAAAAAGACTTTTAGAGAATGGCAAAAGTTTGAATTACATGTGGCATTCCTTCTTGATGTGTTTACATGCTTCTGCTTATTGCATAACCTTTTTAGGTTTGAACATGAAGCTAGCATTGCTTGATTACTTTGAATCATCAAACTTGAAGTTGGTGTACATGAACAAGGACATCATAGAGTTGTTGATGAACCCATGAATCAATCATGAATCAAAGATCAAGATAGATATGGAAATGTGAATCAAGCATGAATCAAAGGTCAAGAGAGATATGGAAATGTGATTTGAAGGGGACTAATGTTATATCTCGGTAGACAAAAAAGCTTTCAATGAATTATAAGTGAATTTATCCTTTTTATTTTTTGTCAAAGTAAACATGTAATCAAAAACGTTGAATTTTTTTTTTCTATGCATTTCAACTCACACAACCTCTTGCCATGTATCTTCATACCATCCAGTAACTTTTTTCATTTGTTGGCATTTAGTTGGACTGTAATGGACTCTATTTGGTGTTATAGTATCTTCATGGTAGCCAAGTATTTCTTAGATTTGGTATTCACCCCAAAAAATGCAACACCTATGTCAAAACAAGTCAATTTGATTTAACAAAGATGATCAACATTCAACAAATAGTTTTGATTTCAGGCAAGCTTGAACTTACTTTTATTCATTCATAGTTTCTTTGTTGACAATGATATCTTATGCATTATTGTTGTTGTTTGTTTGTGTGTCATTATTGGCAACAACATTTGCATTGTTTATGTGTGGGTTGTCACTAATAGTAGTTTGTGTAAAAGCTTGGGTCATAATGTATGTCAAGTTATTGAGGACCTAAATCATGCCCATGCCCATGGCAATCTACATATGGTTGGTACCATCATCTCTAACTTTGACATATTCAAGTTGTTTCTCAACAAGTTTGTCCTAGATTTCAATTTTTTCCTCCTTCAACAATACATTTGTGGCATTGATTTGATCAATGAACTCCACCAACATCTTGTTCCCTTTTTTTGTTGCTTCCACCATGCTCTTATGAGCAAAAGAATAGGTTCTTTTAACCCTGTACTTCTAGTAGAATGACCATTTCATGCTTTTGTTATACATATTATGGTAGAACATAACCCAAACAATAGTATTTTAAAAACTAATTATTTTCTATGTATATCATGGTGAATTGGAATATATTTGTGTAGAATATACTTGTAATTGTTTATTGAAACATGCAAATATATTTCAAAAAAAATTGAAATGATTTTTAACATCTATAAAATTTGTAGTATCTATTTCATATGTGACGGTTCCACATGTTTTGATCCATATTTGTGAACCATGCGAAGAATTTGATCATTTTCACCCCACAAATGGGGTTTTTTTAAAGGTGTTGACCATTTTTCATAAACTTTCCACTCTATGATTTGGTGATGGAAATCATATGAAAATCATTCTTTCATAGGTTCATATTTTATGCACACAAATGTTGTGCATTTAAAATACATATGATGCACATATAAGTAGGATGAAATATTTTATGAATCAAAACTATTTTATGAAATATTCATAAAATATTTCATCCTACTTATACATGCATCATACATGTGGTAATTTGAAATTTGGAGAAACAACCACTTTAAAATGGAAAGTGACAAACATTTTGAGTTGGGCCAATGCATAACATCCAATTCAAACATACATTTGGATGATTAATTAAACCAAATACTTCATGTAATTTGAAATGAAAAATGAGCTTTGTTATATTATGTATGTCATAAATGTACCCATTGGTTCTTTGAATTTAAATGATTAAATTTTTTTTCTCAAATAATTTTGAATATCATTAACATAATGAAACTAAGAATCCTAAGGCCTTAACACCACAAATTAAACCTAAAATTAAATGCACAATGTTTTGATAAATATATATTATAATATAATACCCAAAAATGCATGAAAGACAATCATTGTATTGTGTTTTCACTTTACATTGGTTTCTTTTGGCACATCGTTTTTCTACCTTGGGCCTTGAGGCATATCTATTCAATAACATTACTAAGTTTTTGACCTATGTGTATATGTAGGAGGACTTTTAATTGGGTGAAAGCACGCTACAAGTGAACCACTTTGCACCCAAAAAAATGATGTATAACAACTATGATATGTATGTAATAAGCTGAAATTTTGATGACATTTTTTGAAAACCCTAATTAATCCAAGATGTGATGTCCACATGTACCAAAAAAAAGCCAAATGCAGTATTTTTGTTTTTGTGACTATAATTTTTGGGGGGCATAATGTTCTTTCACCCAATTGTTACATGAATTATTATTTTTATATTAAATAGTTCAATGGTTGTTGATTATGATCAACATGGTCATTTGATGTGTAATCATTTTCACCTCCCTTGTTGGTACTTGCTATACATGTAAATGTATGTTTAAGGTTAAATTAGTTGTCCATTGCCTTAAGGTTAAAATTCCATATACCTATAACCTTAAATTTAGACTTGATATTATGTTTGTTGAATGATTAGTTTTATAAGATGTTGTCTGCCTATCTAGTTAAATTGATCAAGTGTTTGGTTCCATATAATTGTTTCTCACCATAACCCCATCCCTCCTTTTTGAATGTTTTTTTAAAGGTTAAATGAAACAAAATGTAACATCTAGAAGTTGGAGAGCATTTGATCTGTGAGATGATAAGGTGATAATGTCTAGACCAAAAAAAAATTCTATTGTTTCTAGGGTAATATGTGGATCATGTTTATTCAAAATTAATAAATGATGAACTATAGAAAAATTCCATTGTAATTTTTTTCCACTTGGATGCAATCATGTTAATACATACCAAATTAATAGTAAATAGTAATTAATATTTCATATTTTAAAATGATCATTTAAGTTGATTTTGAAAACTTTAGATTTATTTATATAATAACATTCATAATATATCATGGGAACATTTGAATAAATTTAGAATTTATTTTTTAAAATATAAACCTTAGTATAAAGTTTATTAAAAAATTAGAAATTTCACAATGTTAATTTTGAATATGGCTTTAAATTTTATATTTGTATGCAATTTAGAAAAATTACAAATGTGACAATCCAAACAATCCACCTATTCATGCTTTCACCCAACAATCATGAAAAATGATGGGGGTGGTTTTTATTAGTATGGATGCACCCATTTTTGAAAATTTAAAAATATAAACCTCATCATTTTAATGTTATAAAGATATATATATTTAACGATGTTTTAAAAAAAATCCAAAATAATAGAAGAATATTCCAAATTAAGCAATCACTTGAGGGGATGCTTCTAGTTCATTATATTGTGTTTTGAGCCACTTGTAACATACCTTGCATTGCCATGAAACATGTCATCTAAACTCTCTTTTACATTGCCATGTAGGTCTTCAATTTGCATAGTTTGATGTAATTGTCTTGCATTTTTCCATCTTTGAAAATGTAGAATCTTATGAGTAAAACCCCATTCATTGCATTAAATATGCATAGTTTGCATTTAACTATTTTCAAGACTTGGGGATGATGTTGTAAACTTGTTGACTTAGAATTGTTATTCTTCTTCATTGTTTGTTTTTTTGAATGTTTGTTTCAAGTGTTTAAATTCCACTTATGATTTACAATGCAATTGTGTTGAGAGTGCAATGCTTGCAAGTTGTTATGATATGAATCGCAAGAAGTTGTGGTCAAATGTTGTATTTTGCAAATTTCAAATATTTTTACTTGTTGAATATTCAATTTTGGGTGTTTACATTTGCACCAAGAATATTAGCTATTCTTTGATAAGCTATTTTGAAAAGGTGTAAGCCTTGTTTATGTGGGTTCCATGTGACCATTATCTTCAACTAATGTAGCATTATTAATAGTCAACATTTTTACATAATTAAGCTGCTAAGGTTGATGTAATTGTTTTTGAATCTTATTTTCTATTAGCACATATGTTGGTTCAATTTTCCTAGATCTTGTTTTACCATTCAAATGGTATCAAATAGAAGTAAGGCCTAGGGGCTTGTTCCATGATTTGTTTACCCTCCTCAAAGAACATGTCCTTCTTTCAATAACATCTTAGACTTCTCTAATGCCTAGTTTGCCCATTTGCATGTCTCACTTGCACTTGTTGGATTTTATTAACAGTTGTTGCTTTGGGTCTTGTCTTTGATGTGGGTTAAGGGGACATATTTTCATTATCCAATGTTGGTTGGTCCAACATGCTATTTCATTGTTTGTGAGGCACGTTCAAGTTTGTGATTGTTGCATTCCTTTTGGCCCCGACCTCCAATAAGTGGAGGTGTGTGCTTTGGTCCCATCAAATGTCCGCCCTTATCTTTCATGTCCATAGTCCAAGAATAGAGAAATCGGGTCAATAAGTTAGCATATATAATGCATGTGATTAGATAGAGGTTTAGTGGGGGAGATGGGAGTGTGGAAGTCTAAAAATTTTCAAGCACAATATATGTCTATTGTTGATATGCAAGTGACATGTGTGAATCTCAATGTGGGATGGCCTTGATTTAGTGTCAAAATCTGCCACTTTTAAGACTCCTTGATATACAAATTGTAACAACACATTGTTGGACCTAGCAATAGTATAAGTACTTTTGGAACCTTGTATCATAAACCTTGTATATGATTTTAGTCCAAGCTATCTCTTCTCTTGGTGTTTGCACTTCAATTAGATCTAGTTTTTGCACATCTATTTTAAACTTGATTTTTTCTCGTTTACATGGTATACATTTAAATCTAATTTTTGATTGTTGATTTAGTTCTAGAAGTTGAATATAAAAAAAATATTGGTCTCCATCCACACCCATAGATGAACACAAAATCCACATTCTGGTTAGATATTGAAAAAAAATCTAGACATAATATTTCAAGACAAGGCATTTGGTCATAGGCACTTTTTTGAATTCTATTTCCACATTTGGATGATGCAAAATTGGCCTGATCATAATATCTTTACATTGAAGGACCCTTTTCTCAAATGTTTTCAGTCATGTCAGCTGCCACCTCAGCTGCCACTTCAGCAATTTTTTTTGGCCCCTTGCTCCTCATGCCATAGGGGGTTCTCAGGTTTGAATCTTTCCTTATCAGATAAGGTTGGCTCTTTGTAGAGTCAAATAGGTAACCTACTAACCACCCAAGGGTTAGTAGACTCGAAGGACATCTCTAGGGTTTTTTTAAAAAAAAGTTTTAAAACATTTATTAATTTAAATTTACTAATTTATTAATTTTATTTTTCTAATTTGGGGGCTAAAAACTCAAATAAGCACCCAAAATTGGAAGGATATGATAATTTAGAGTTTCTGTTTTTCTTTTCTTTTTGGTAAAATCAAATGACCACCCAACACTCAAAATTGGCGAAAATCAAAACATGACTAGGTATTAATATGAGCCCTCTTTCTTTTTTCTCATTTAGGGAGGGCTGGCATTCATAGCCTTTTTTTTTAATTGGTGAAATTTCGCCAAAAAGAGGAAAAAAAAAAACTAAAAACATGAAAATGTAGTGATTTTGGAGGTTTTCAATCGCCAGAAGTTAGGGGAAAAATAGTAAAAATCTCCAGATTTCTACATTTGGTTTCCAATGTGTAGCCAATTTAGATATAGAAGGATAATACAAAAATTGTATTCCATATTTGATTTATAGCCAGATTTGGTTACATGGTATTAGGGATGATCGCCAACTTTTCTACAACTTCGTATGGATTATCGCTAATTTGGCTACAAACAAAAACATTGGGCCTCAGGAAAGAAGGAAAGCAAAGGGGGAACAATCACACAAAAAGGCGCGGCTTGTGGGAGCTGATTGGGAACAATTGAGAACAGTAGAGAATAATTGGGAACGAGTAGGGAGGTAGAATCGCGAACGAAAGAAGCTGACATGGCCATTGGCGTGTGTCGGCAGTGCTTAGTATACATGGCAACGCACACACGCCTTCGCACCACTGCGTGCTCAACTACCCCCGCGCGTGTACGCTCCACAGCACCCCGAGCTCACACACTCCCGGTACCATCCCGTACTGCACCGTGCACGCTCCCTGTCCTTTCCCGTATATCCTCACCACTTCTGCCCTGCGCTCGACATGCGCTCGTCCGTCGCCGTCATTGCCGCTTCGCTGCATCGCTCCCGTCCGTCGCCCCTTTCGCGTTGCATTGTTCCCCGTCCGTCGCTCGACCGCTGCTGCGCTGCATTCCTTCCTCCCGTCTCCATCGCTGCTGCGCAATGCCCGCATGATTCCTCGTCTCCAACTGCGCTCGAATTGCACTATAAAGACTCGCCAGGCTCTCGACAATCCCTGCAATTTTATTTTCTTTCTCCAAGACATTCAATCCGCTGTTGTCGTTCTTCCAGAAGCTGTAACTCTTAATTCTTGATCAATCGATAGGCGGTCGGGATCACCATGGTGCAGCTCTTCAGTGTGCCGGCGTTCTTCATTCTTTTCCGGGAGACGCTGGAGGCTTCCATCATTCTTTCAGTTATGCTGGTTCTCCTGGGCAAGATCGTGGACGACCCTGTTGTGAGGCGGCGCATGCAACGGCATGTGTGGATGGGAGTCGTGACGGGCGTGGCGTTGTCGCTGCTGGCGGCGACGATCTTTATCTCCCTCTACTACACTGTCGCGAAGAACGCGTGGGAGAATTCGGAGCCTCTGTGGGAAGGGATTCTTGGTCTCATTGCTGTGATACTTATCACGGTGATGGCGTTTTCCATGTTCAGAGTGGATACATGGAGAGCCAAATGGGAGAAGAAGCTCACTAAAGTCACGCTCGAGACTTTGAACAAGCAGCAGGCCGGTGCAGCAGAGGTGCAAAGCAAGAGAAGCAAGTATGCGCTCTTCCTTCTTCCCTTGAGCGTTGTGGTACGAGAGGGAGTAGAAGCGGTGATCTTTCTCGGCGGTGTAGGACTGGAAGGCTCTGGCACAGCGGTTCCCATTCCTGCAGTTGTCGGTGCTCTTTGTGGCGTCCTTACCGGCTACTTGCTCTACAAAGGTGGCAGCCATGTCGGGTTCAAGTGGTTCTTGCTGGGATCCAGTGTGCTGCTCCTGCTCATTGCTGCAGGTCTTTTCTCTGGCTCCGTGCATGAGTTGGAGGAGTACACTGACAACGAACACTTCTTGTGGCAATTGCACTGCTGTCACCAGGAGAAAGACGGTATTTGGAAAATCCTGAATGCAATCTTCGGCTGGCGTGATGAAGCTACTGTGGGTACACTCGTCTCTTACATCTGCTACTGGGTATTCGTCGCCTTCACATTTGTGCTTCTGAGAATGAAGTGGAAGAGAGATGCGGAGCGCGAAGCAGCTCGACAAGAACCCAAGATCATAGACGACGACATCAAGAACGGCACCGCAAGTAGACTGGCGCCTGTATAGAACTTGCTCTTGAAGCACATGTCCTTGAATGAAAAAACCTTATCTCTGAAATATTTCTATTGCATGAATCTCTTGTGTCTGATCTTCAAATTTGTTGTGTTACAATTGCTCCTCCCTGCAATCTTTTGCCGCATGCATGCATGAAGTCTCTATTATGATGATGACAAATTGTTTACACAAAACTTGTTAGCTTAGGTTGAGAGTGCACCCAAGAATCTTATATTGGCATTTTAATCTACGTGTCGATGGGATATATTTCTGTTGGTCAATTTTTGTCGAGACAATACATGAGCCGCAAGGTTTGTAATGACAACATTTTGCAAAGGTCCAAGAGAGTGTTCAAAAGGATGTTGGTATGAAAGCACATTACAATGAACCTTTTTGGAAAACTTTTGGGTTTAGTATTATAGTACATATAATATAACTGTTTTAAAAGCATGATACATTTAGTTTTGGGTATCAATTTTGATTTTTGAGCCTTACAATAATTATTACAAAACTAATGTTTCATAATATTATTTTAATAATCATAATAAATTTCAATATTTATAGTGAAAAATTCATGAATATATTCATAGGTGCATTGGTATAATAGAACGACAATCTTGTTTTGCTTGCATTAATTTTAAATTTTCATTTATCATTAAAATAATCATTTTTAATGGAAATTTCAAAATGACCCATTTAGCTAAACTCGTCATCTTCTAATGGCCTTTGCACATGCACATCTAAACCTCTATGAAGCCCTTACTTTTGCCCCCACTTTACCCCCAAATAAAAAGATGAAGGCAAAAGTGGCACATTCTTTTCTGAACACATTTTGGTAGTTTCAGCCATTGCAAGTTTAGGCAAGGGCGAATATTGAGTTTTTTTAACCTTTTTCGTTTATGAGAGGTAAATATTAAACCCATTTTTATCATATTAGGGTTTAATTTTTTTTACAAAATATTCAATTTTAAGGTTTAGTTTGTTATTTGGGTTTTAACATTTTGAGCTGTTTGATTTTTTGAACTTTTGATATTTTGTGCTTTTCAATTTTGTGAATGTAGAGATTGCACAATTTTTAATTATTTATATTTGAATTTCATAGTTTATGTTTGCAATGAATTCAATGACACTTGACATTGTGTTATTGGTATTTTTCTATTTTGATCATGTTGAGGTTTTGAGGAATAATTGTCATAAGAGATGGAGATTGGTTAAATTGAAGATTTTATTCTTAGAGTTTAAGGTACCATTCATCTTCCATGTAGCGGCTATTTTTAAAATAGATTAAATTAAACATATATATATTTATTTAACATTTACATGTACAAAGATAAATTCAAGATAGTTAAACAAAAAATCACTTCAAAAACAACCTTAATGTGTACACATACACAAAAATTAAAAATGAAAGAAAAAAATAAAAATAATTGATGAAAATAACTTCAATCTTAAATACATACAAATATAAAAAGAGTTACTAGAATCCAAGTGTTGGAGAACAAAAATGAGTTTACCTTTTTTAAAGTCTTAATTAATATCCTACACAATTGGTAATTGTTTTTTGTTATGGTCAAATTTTATAATAAAAACTTGTTTTTACCTTGTATTTTTTTAATTTGGGCACAACTGCAATGATTACTAAACTATCAACCACAACCATGAAGCTCCACATCCACACCCAAGGGTTCTAACAAGGGGCAAAGGGGGAGGTTGTTGCAACATAGGCCTCCATTTGCCCCTTTAAATTGTGCATGTGCCCAACCTATATGTGAATGTGATTACTTGTTAAAAATTCAATTTACTTCATTTATCACATCTTTGTTGAAACAATTCATTTTTTGAAATGAAAATTTTCAAATTAATCACATGGTATCAAAACATAGTTCATATTAAGTGAATGACATGGTTCAATATATTTTCAACTTTCATAATTATTACAAATCATTTAAATGTTTTTGAAATATATTTGTGTTTTTTAGTACAAAGGTACACTATATTCATCTTCACAAATATATTCCAATCTCATAGTTTTTTTTCAAATTTTTTGCTTAAATTATATTTTAACATAATTTGTAAAAATATTGTGAGAATCTTTCAAAAGTTTGAAGTGGGATACACTTAAACATGCACATCCTTGGAAAACAATACAATGCAACATTCCAAAGGAAGTCACCTAGTGTGCTTTCACCCATCGAACATTGTTTTAAGGTTTTGCAAGCAAGATTTCAAATTATTGCAAATCCAAATCACCAATGGAATAGGGAGGTGATAGCTAATGTGTTAATTGCATGTGTGAAGTTTCACAATATGATCATTGATAATGAAGTTGTTGATAATACGGAGCTAGCTTTTGAGGGTTAAAATCTTGTATAAATTTAAAAAGGCCTCACATTTTATGCATATATGAATGACAAAAAAAAAAAATTTAATGTTGATAATAATTGTAGGTTCAAAAATGATGTCATTGAACATTACATATAGTAAAGGACGTCGAGACAAAATGAAGCCTTCCATCCATCCGTCCTGTCATCCATCCATCCATCCATCCCTTCATCCATCCATTTACATTAAATGGTGACTGTCCTAGGCGGACAATAGAGTTTTTTCTGCAATCCTGCCTAAATCTAGGCGAGGTACATGGACTCACTATCTAAATCTGGCAAAATTTTCCTTTTTTTCCTGTTTTTTTCTAAGAAATATGGTGAATGTTCTGGAAGTTCTTTTTTATAATTCCTCGCTACAGGTCGCACTAAGTTTTTTTTGTTGCCAATTGGCGAAATTTCGTCAAAAAAAAAAATGTTGCTGTATTAAAGCTAGGGATCCTCGCCATTGCACCTACCTAAGGAATTTGAAAAAAAAAACCCTATTATACAAGGTTTATTTTTTTCCAATTTTTGTGATTAGTTATCCCACAAAGAGGATTTAGCCAAATTAGGCTATAGACCATATAAATGACAGTGAATAAAACACTTAAAAATATTTATGCTTTATATGTATTTGGTGAATTAAATTTTTTTTTTCTAAATTTGGTGATTAAGGCCATTCCTCTTCACAAAAAATGTTAGAATGTGTAGAAAAAATAAATTTCAGATTGAAACAATGAAAATAAATTCCCCCAAAAAGAACCTAGCAATGTGGTATATAGAGAGGTTTTGGAAATGTAGTTTGTAGTTGTAATTTTGTAATGTGTACCGTCAAATCCACACACACTTGTGCATCAGGCACGAGGTTCAAACTAGTTTGTAGACAAAGAAAAACAACAACTTGATTTGAAATTATTATTTTTGCCTTATACATCTTTCAATGTTCCAATGTTTATAACATCATTCTAGCTTGAAATGTCCATCAAGACAACAATTTGTGAGGTATCTTTTGATTGTGTAATCTCTATAGGTTCAAATTCAAGAGTAATAAAAGCATTTGGAACATTTGAAGGACCAAATGCCAATGTGTTCTTTTCAAGCAACTATGAAATTTTTGTGATTCCACACTTCTTTGCAACATGAAATACTTATGTGCCTCCTTCAAAACGAATTGCTCATCAAATATGGTGAATAGAGCCATTATCAATTACTCTTCAAGGATGCAAAATTTTCTCAAAGTTGTTGCCATATTTGTAGTTATGCACACTAGAGCCTTTATAACATAGTCTTTGATTTTTCTCATCTTCTCAACCTCCTTTACGGGCCTTCAATCTCGGTGGCCACTTCTATGTATTTGCTAACTTTAGATTTTTAAGGCTAGGATGAATTTCAATTTCAATTGTGTTTGATTATTCAAGGGACTTTCATTTCATAGAAGTGTTTTGTGCAAGTCTTTTTGCATGTCACCCACTACTACATCTTTGAGGAGCAACCAATAGTCTATTGAAGGTCACAAGTGTTGCTTTGGAGGCATGCTTTTGTAAATCTTGTGCAAATTGTGTTTTGCAAATGTTTTAGATTCATTCAGGACAATGGTAGATTTGTGACAACCTACGAATTTGAAGAGCTCCTGTTTAATCACCCCCACTTTGTTCCAAACTTCTCGTACTCAATTGTTTTGCACATGTTAGTAGTTGATTTTTGTTATAGAGTAAAATTGCACTTTGTGTCAAAATGTTGTTGATTTCTATCCACTACCTATTACAAGGCCTTGCGAAACATGAAGCTAAGACTTATAGAATTGATAAGTTTCTAGGAAAATGAAATTCTTGCTCTTTTTCAATTTTTCATTTGCTACAGTCTTCAGTGCAAGTATCAGGCCAAGCTCCGAAGCAAGTTTCCAGAGACCCTTTAAATAACCATCCATTCTCATTTACCTACTGAAGATTTGAAAATCAAAGGACCTCTGGTTCCAGTTTTTTGGAAAATTTCCAGAATCAAAGAAGCTCCATTTCTGGTTTATTCAATAAACCACAAAAAACCCAAAATAATGTTTCTTTCAATGTTTTGATAACCATGGTTATATTCTAAAGAACCACCAGTTATCAGGTTCTATTTCTGCTAACTACCCAACACTGAACAAAACCTTTCGCCTGATATCTGACCAGAAGTCCCTCAGTGTGTTTTTAATGGCAAAATCTGAAATTCAGAAAATAAAATAAAGTAATTTTGATGGTTTTCAATCACCAGAAGTGAGGGAAAATAATAATTATAAATTGCTAGATTTCTATATTTGAATTTCATTTTATAGCCAAAAATATAGAAGGATGATTAAAGTTTCGTAAATTCATGTATGGTTTGTAGCCAGATTTGGCTAAACTTTGTAGGGTTGATCGCCACTTTGGCTAAAAACAGAAATTCCTGAAAAAAAACACTGCTCAGTTTCCAGGACATCAGAAAAGCCTGGCACTATTTCGACTATAATCTCCTGAGCAAATTTGCAGACATTGCGTACCTTGAAGAAGAATAGAGAATCCGAGCTTGCAGTAATCATCAGCATGGTTAAAATGTACAAAGGTGTCTGCTTAAACCTCAAGTCCCTCTTGCTTGTACAGTGAGAAATTACACTTCATTTATGGGTCATGACAATGCAGAACCCATTTGGTGGAAGAAGAAGAAGAAGAAGAAGATGCTGAGACAACATGATGTAACAAAAACAAAACAAAACAACTTTGTAAAAGATTGCAATCACTCAAGGTTTCCTCAAATCCTCAACTTTGTGAATTTGGACAATTCGCATCAATTTTGTTTAAGAAAAATTATTTTTCAGTTGATTCCTCATAATTAAAATTCAAACCAAAGAGTAAACTTCTAGTCAAATTTTTTCAAATTTTCCTTCACAAAATCATGCACATCCATCTACCTACCTGGTAGTTACTGAATGAACACCTTACATACCTACCTACCTATCTACATAACACTAAGTTTCTTGCACCCAAAAAGGACGTACAACAATTCTTGGTGGCCATAATTGGCAACATCATTTTGTTGATAACACATCTGGTTTCACCGTAGATTGACAAGATTCCAAGCAATTTATTTCAAAATTATGGCCAGTGTAAAACACAATTGCTGTCCATCATGAAGAAGATTGCAAGCAGGATATTCAGCAAACAGTTTTTGAGCATTCCGGGATTTTATATGAAAGCTCTCTCTATTTGTTGTGTATTCTGTACTTTTGTCATTCCTTATCATTCCAGACATGATCTCCTTCAATCTTATTCATCAAAGCAAAAGCTAGCTGGTTTCATACATATTCATGTAAGATTTTCCTAGTAGTGCTAACTTAACCTGAGTGAAGGTTTCATCCACACTTACATTGGAATGAAATTTCATTGGAGGATGATGATATCTCATGCTTATGAATCCTCATGTAGGGATCCACAATGAGAGTGAGATTCAAAATCATTTAGGAGATATGGATCCCATGAGAAACTATGATGACAACAAGGTACCGGAAAGAGTCCTTTAAGACTTCATCACTAAAAACAAGTTTGCAATCAATAAAAGCTCAATCTGGAGACAAAATAATATGGATGTTTCAATTCCTTTCCAAGTTGATTCTGTAGTTAAAAGATGTCCAAGTTATTTTGGTAGGTCAATCTAAATCCAACTGCATTCAACTAAACACAATGTTTACTAAAGATTGTATGATTGAAAACTTTTAACATTATATTATTTATAAGCTGCTTAATATGTAAACAGGATCATTTTTTTTTGCGTGGCCAACCCAAATGAACAATATAATGATCAAACACATGATATTTTTTGGTGATGAATTTTATGATTTTTTTGGAGAAAAACTTGGAATTTTTATTTTTTCCAATGTAAAATCTGTGTTTTCAAATAAAATAAAAAATCACCATGTTTGCAAAATCCAAATTTATTAGGGGGGGGCAGGGGGGGCGAACATTCTGTTGGCAGAGAAAAGTGCAGTGTTGGCTGGTTTTTACTTTCCAAGAGAACATGATACCAATAATTCTTTTGAAAGACCCCTCAGTTTTAAAAAACAATCTTAGGCAAGTTTGGTTCCAAATTTGATCAAGTTCTACCTATCGTGGCATATCTCAAAACTGATTTTTTTTTCTGATTTCTAGCATTGTATCACTCTGGACCATCTGACCACCTATATCAATTACATGCCTAAACCCAAAAAAAATAAATTCAAAAATATTATGCAAAAATTTGTCAACTTTATGATTCAAAACCCTCATAATTTTTTCTCAGACTAACATGATGTCAAACCAAACCAATAGACTCACTCTCGACACATCGACACACTCCTAACACAAAAATTGTCCACATAGCCCACTAATTGGCACTCATGTAACTGGAAAAAATGAAACTTTTTTATAAATCTCCATGCAAAAGACAAGTTTTTTTTACACTAGACATGCAAATTTTCATCTCTCCAGAGTACAAAGAAGAAAAAGAAATAGGAGAACAAAGAAGAACAAAATGACCCGCAAGGAAACTTACAATGAACTTATGAAAAGGGTTCATAGAATAAAAAAGAAAAAAAGAAACTTTATCTTTTTTTTGTGTGCATGTGGTGCACCCATCTAAATGGAAAGAATAGAACTTCTTTGGACCTCCACAACCACTTTGCAAACTAAACCAAAACAAAAGTTTATATCTAGTTTTCTGGCCATGTTGCCAACCCATGCAAGTGACAAGAATAAAACTCGTTTTGAACATTCACAACCCCCTTGCAAACTAAAACTAAACCAAAAGTTTGTCTCTAGTGTTCTTTCCATGTGACTCCCCCATCTAACTAACTACATGAAAAGAATAGAACTACCTTTGGACCTTTACAAACACTTTGAAAATGAAACTGGAACAGAAGTGTCTCATAACATAAAAAGCCACCCATGACCCAAAGTAGAAAAAAAAACACACCCCAAGCCCCCCAAGAGCTTTTTGAAAAGTGTAATGTTCGTGGAGGCAAGCGTTTCATTTTTGGAGATGAACATGGGCTTTTTTGGTGTGATACCCATCAGGTATCATGGGAAATGTATTTAATAAAAAAACAGACAACGATTTTTATGCCATCTAAAGTCCAAGTTCTAGGGCTTTCTTTACCTTACACCACATTCAAAAGTTGGCTTCAATGAAAGGAAATTAAGTACCTGCAACAATTGTGGGTGTTTTGGGGTCATGAGTTCCAGAGGACTTCCCAAAGCCTGGCAATGCCACATATTGGAAGCATGCAAAGCAAAGTTGAAAGTGTGTCCTTTTTTTTTTCGCTTTGTTCATACTCTAAGAAGAGAAGGTACTTAAGAGAAAAGGCTCTAATTGCATGCAAATAGAGACAAAAGGATGAACTTATTAGTGAGAGGTGAGGCTATTGATGTTTTGTTTTTGGAGAACTGGGTTTGCTATTGTTGTTATCTCAAACCAACCATCAGCCTTTGGTCCTTGTGTACAGAAGAAGAATGATGGCCAACATTTTACAGATAGTGCAGACAGCCGCTTTTATTGCATGGTGCAGTATATGGCCTTTAGAATCCCTGGGGCATAATCATCTTCAGAAGAAGCAGGAATACCTCACCTCCTTCCATCATGAGTAGTTGAAATGTAGTCAAATCCGATCATCCAAAACAAACAAATTAAATTAGACTCAATCGTCCATGAACAGCCAAGATGAATTCCAATACGTAATATGATGACCATGTAGTTTCTCGGTAGGACCAATTACAACAATTGTTGGAATTGGACTACTTTGTTATTATGAAGTCATTCTTATGTGTACGGATGCAACTGGGATCACCTCACTCCTAGCCTCCCCTTTGGACCTGAAAAACTCTAACCATTGCTTACTTTCCATCTGTTTGCATGTAAAAGTATCATAGAAAGCTTTTTGGGAGGAGGGACAACACAGAATGAGTTTCTGAATTTCTTGACCTAAAATATCTTACCCTAAGGTGCATTTCGTAATTAAATAATCCTCAAAATAGTGGAATGAAATTTTGGGAAAATATGAAGTTCACATGTTGAAAATCATCATAATTATCATAGGCTACACTCTGAATAATTTCACTACTCATATCACAATATTATAATAGATAATGGAAAAATATGTAATTTCAAAATTAAGAAACGAATTCATTTTTTGAAAATAAAATTTATTTAAAGAGTCCTCCATCCAACCCCCCTTTTGCAAAGGCCAATTTTGTAAAAGCCTGAAATTTGTTAATAGAGAAAAATGCCTGGGGAAAAAGGTCATGGGTTCAAAGCCATATTCCAAGAATTTCCAACTTCCCCTTTGAGAAAGAATTAGGTATTGGCTTGCCCTAATTTTCGCCAAGGACTTAGTCAAGGGGTCACCAACCTTCATTAATGTGGAAGAAGGGACACCCCCCCCCCCC